>OMJG01001631.1_pt1 | contig 12545 bp, 11 predicted proteins | sample 1646431 | NCBI WGS metagenome assembly OMJG01 (sample SAMN03771674, study PRJEB25209) | food metagenome | isolation source: Cotija cheese | place: Mexico:Jalisco,Michoacan | collected 2011-12-12 | reverse complement strand
CGACAACAGCGGAAAGCTGGTCTCGGAAGTCGGACGATTCGGCGTGGACGGCGACGACCTCGTGGTCGGAGTGGCGAAGAAGACGGACAAAGTCAATTCCTTTGCTTCCAAGTACGACAACGTCGAGATTGTCGTCGATCCCAAATACGTTGCGGGGGAGCCCCAGGCCAAGACCGACCTGGTCGGTGGTGCAGGATACCTGGTGTCGCATCCGAAAGGCGCCGCTGTTTGCTCCACAGGGTTTGCTGGCTGGGACGATCAAGGCAATCAGGTAGTTCTTACTGCCGGCCACTGTGCAGTCGACACCGCAGACGGTGCTCAGAATGAGATTCTGGACATGGAACTTCCCTCTTCGGCGGAAGCAGTGGGCGGCGAAGGCTTTGTGAAGGCTGGTGTAGGGTCGATCGGTGCTTGGGGATTCAACCAGTACGGGTCGGAGATTATCGACAACGGTGACGGCACCGGCACTGTGGCTGACGAAGACAAGGCGATCGACTTCGCTGTCATCAAGGTCGATGACAAGTTCACGACCAAAGCTGAAGTGACCGATTGGACTACGGCGAAAGCAGAAAATGACCTTTCGGCCAGCACTACTAAGGTCACGAAGGTTGGTGCGGCCGTACCCGGACAGTCCATCCAGAAGTCCGGGCGGACCACAGGTGTAACTACCGGTACCGTTCTCGACGACCCGGAAGCATTTGAGTACGCCAACATCGGCGGGCGTGCCGTTCACGGCTTCGAGGTCACCTCCGGCGGGAAGCGCTTCTCGGACCACGGTGACTCCGGCGGTGCCGTCTACCAGGGCGATACCGCTGTCGGTGTCATCTCGGGTGGACCCGAGACTGGCGCGTGGACCTGGGTCGCCGACCTTGAAAACTCACTCACCAAATCCGATGAGTCGTTCACGCTCGACGACCCTAACGAGGAGCCGGAGGCTCCTGCAGCCCCGACGGTCGAGGACCAGACCATCGAGCCCAAGGGCGCGATCACTGGCAAGGCTGCGGCCGGTGCTGATGTGAAGGTCACCTGGACCGGCGCTGCGGAAGGCGAAGCCACCGCGAAGGCCGATGACAGCGGAAACTTCACGCTCGAGGGTCCCGAAGCAGAAGGCGACTACGAAGCGAAGGCCGTGGCGACCGTTGACGGTCAGTCCTCGGAGGCCGCTTCCTTCACCGTGACGGTCAAGGCATCGGATGACTCCGACGCCGGTGCAGCCGCTGACGGTGACGATTCGAATGCCGAAGCTGACGCTGACAGCACGGATGCAGACGCTTCCGCAGGTGCCGACGGTAAGGACGCTGACGCCGATGCCGACGGTAAGGATGCAGACGCCTCCGCTGCCGCCGACGGTGACGACGCCGACTCTTCCGCCGCTGCAGATGGCAAGGATGACGAAGCCGAATCCGACGCAGACGGTGACGAGAAGCCTGAAGCCCCGAAGGTCGGAGACCAGACGGTCGTCGAAGGCGGAAAGATCAGCGGCAAGGCTGCTCCGAACGCCGAAGTGACGCTGACCTGGAAGCCTGCCGGCGCCAACGCTGGTTCCGCTCAGGCTCAGGCCGCACCGGCTGAGGGCAGTGTCACGGTCAAGACCGATGCTGACGGAAACTTCTCCACCGAGGCTCCTGCTGAGGCTGGCGACTACAACTACACCGCAGTCGTCAACGTCAACGGTCAGAACTCCGAAGCGGCTCAGTTCGTCGTGACCGTCGAGGCTGAAGAAGCCCCGGCCGAGCGCAAGCTGACCGTCGAGCCGAAGGAGATCGCTGCTTCGGACTTCGTGAAGGAAGACAAGGGCGTTCAGATCACCGCTGAAGGCTTCGACGAGGGCGAGAAGGTGACCCTCGAAGTTGTCGGCGGTCCTGAAAACGTCGAGGGCATCACTCTCGAAGAGACCGCCAACGCTGACGGCGTCGTCGGATTCTCGATCTACGGCACCAGCGCTTCGAACCCCGAGGCCTACCTCGGTAAGTACGACGTCCAGGTCACCGGCGCCAACGACACTGAAGACGAAGAAGCCCTCACCGGTTCCTTCCAGGTCGTTGCCGACGAAGACGGCAACGGCGGCGGCGACGATGGTGACGACAACGGCAACGATGATGGAAACGGTGACGGCGGTTCTGATCTGCCTCGCACCGGTGCCGAGCTGACCGGCCTGGCTGCCGGAGCCGGACTGCTCCTCGTCGGTGGAGCCGCTGTTGTTCTGACCATGCGTCGCAAGAAGAACAACTGAAACACACTCTGACAGTCACTCGCTGACTGACTGAGAGAAGGTGCCCCTGGCCGGAAGGTCAGGGGCACTTTCACGTCATCGGACGAAAGCACGGACCGTCGCCCCTGCCGACGGGGCGGCCTCGCTGAAGCCGAGCGACGTGTAGAACACAGTCAGTCCTGGATCGGCATCGGTGAGCAGAACGGTCTGTCGGACATCGGCGAACGGTTCGAGGACGCGAACGACGAGTTCAGCCCCGATACCGCGCCGCTGCATTCCTGGATCGACGAGGACGTCTTGAAGGTAGACAAGCGTTCCGAAGTCACTGACCACGCGCGCCATTCCCACGAGCATCCCTGCCCGGCGAGCACAGACGACGTGCGCAGAGTTGAGCACACTGCGGAGCAGCCGTTCCGGATCGCTTGTATAGGCAGACCATCCGACCGAGTCATAGAGCTTGAGCAGCTCACTGCGCGAAGGCAGAGTATTCGACGAATACGTGATCCCAGATCGAGTCTGATCACGGAAATGACGGCGATCATGCCAGCGCAATTCATCCCTGACGCCTGTCTCCCATTCCTCGCGCAGGATCGCATAGCCGACCGAATCCAGAGGATCGCCACCAATGACTGGCCACGAGCGGCGGTAGTGAGCTTATCGCGAAGCCAATCGGAGGTCGAACAGCGGAGTCTCGTCACGAAGATCCTCGAGGCGGACGATGCCGATCCGACCCAGCTCGCTGTGGACGAGCCAGAACGTTTCGGTCTCCTCACTGATGAAGTAGCCGTCCGCGATCCGTTCGCGCACTTCTTCGGTCGACCAGACGGACAACTTGGCGTGGAAGGGGAACTCTTCCGTGGTGTAGAAATCAATAAGATGATCATCGTCGCGGCCATGTGGATCGACCCGGGTCAGCTTCACACTCATGCGCATAGACTAGTCGGTGCGCTCTCGCCGCGGTTCAATGAAGAGGTGCGAGAGCTTGAGTGCGCGTTCAAGGAGTCCAGTCATGAGCCTCGAAGGTGATCCATTCGATTACCACGTCACCAAGTCCGGGGTCCTGCTCATTCGCCGAGGCGGCCGAACCGTCATGGAACTCGGCGGGAAGAAGGCTGCCGCACTCATCCCCAAGCTCGGCAGAGATGACGAGAGCGATCAGCAACTATTGGCACGGGCGACGGGAAACTACCGGCACGGCAACGAACGGCAGCTCGGACGGCATTGAATCTGGCTGGACGTTCGTTCAGCTCTTGGTACTGTATGTGATATGAGTCAAACGACCGCCAGCGAATTCTCCCGAGCCACCGCAGTCACTCGTCACGGTGACCACAGCTTCACCGCCGAGCTCGATGCCGGCTGGAAAGTCGCCGGCGCCGTCAACGGAGGCTACCTCCTCGGAGTCGCCGGACAAGCCCTGCGTGCCGTCAACCCGAGCACTCCGGACCCTCTCGTCATCTCGAGCTTCTATCTCGGGCCCAGCAGCGAGGGGTCAGTCGACATCACCACGCGCACTCTGCGCGAAGGCCGATCGACGGCGAGCTACGGAATCGAACTCGTCCAGAACGGGGCACCGACGATCTCTGCGATGGCCACGATGGGCAACCTCGGCGAGCTTCCAGACGATGTCGGCACGACAGCCACCCCGCCCCACCTGCCACCACCGGAAGAATGCGTCGGTGTTGCCGAAGCCAGCGAGGAGTTCAAGAAAGCGGCACCGCTGATCGAACGGTTCGATATGCGACTCGACCCGGCCACCGCCGGATTCGCGGTCGGCAAACCCAGCGGTCGCGGAGTGCTCCAAGGCTGGATTCGGTTCATCGACGGGACTGACCCGGACCCTCTGTCCCTGCTGACCTTCCTCGACTCGTTCCCACCGGTGATGTTCGACCTCGGTCGCTTCAACTGGGCACCGACGATGGAACTGACCGCGCACGTCCGCGCTCTGCCCGCTCCCGGCTGGATCAGCGCACGACTGTCCACTCGGAACATTGCCGGCGGCATGTTCGAAGAGGACTGCGAACTGTGGGACTCGGCCGGCCGCCTCGTCGCTCAGTCGCGGCAGTTGGCGCGCCAGCCCCGCGGTTGACGTGACGATGACGGCGGATAACCGTCGATGACGCCGTCGAGGTGCCGTGTCGGTGCGGTGCTCTAGAGTCGGGTCAACACCGATCCGACTGTGAAAGGACAGCGCTCATGGCATCGCTGGCATCTTTGAGCATCACCTTCGACTGCCTCGATGTGGAAGCTCAATCGATCTTCTGGGCGGACCTCCTCGGCGCCGACATCGACCCCGGCGCCAACGAGTTCGTTGCGAGCATCGGGGGAGTCCACAACAGCGAGTCACCGACCCCGGGAATGCTCTTCCTCAAAGTCGACGAACGCGCGGAGGGGAAGAACCCTCTGCACATCGACCTCGACGATCCGCACTATCCGGCAGACGTCGACCGCGCGGTCGCCTTGGGCGCGCACAAGCTCGCGTCCTTCGACGAATACGGGATCGAATGGACGACCTTGAAAGATCCCGAAGGAAACCTCTTCGACATCGGCCGACGAAAACTGGACTGAGCCTGATGCGCCTGATCCGATCGTCAGGTCGTCTGCATGATCAGTGAGGCTCAGCATGACCCTGCCGTTGACCGATCCGAGCAATTCCCCGAACGAACGACGAGGGCTCGAAGAGTACACGCGGCACGCCGGGCATGCGGACATCTTGCGCGAGGACATCGACGGTGAGATCGGCGACTGAGCCGCAGGCTCCCAGCCACAGGTTGATCAAATAAGCTGGGAGGTATGACGAACACCCCAGTGACTGGAACCGACACTGCGCCGAAACGATCCAAAGCACTCCTGCCGCTCGACCTGATCCGCGGATTCCTCATCGGCAGTGCCGAACTCGTCCCCGGGGTCTCCGGCGGAACTATCGCCTTGGTCACCGGAGTCTACGACCAGCTGATCGACTCCGCAGCGCACGTCGTTTCGGCGGCGAAGATCTTGGTGACAGGACCGAACCGTGTCGCGGGAGCACTGGCGGAGCTGCGGCGCACCGACTGGTTCCTCGTCATCCCGGTTCTGGTGGGGATGGCAGTGGCCGTATTCACCATCGCCGGTGTCCTGGAATCCTTCGTCACCGGCAATCCCGAACTCTCCCGAGGACTGTTCTTCGGTCTCGTCGCCGCCAGCATTGCGGTGCCGCTGCGCATGTTGCCGGCACGCTCTTCGCGGCAACCAGTGCTCCTCGGCGTTCTGGCCTTCATCGTCGCTGCCGCTCTCGCGTTCTTGATGACGAGCCTGGCCGGCGGTGCAGACGTGGAGAACCCACCGCTCATCGCTGTCTTCTTCGTCGCCTCGATTGCCATCTGCGCACTCGTGGTTCCAGGAGTGTCCGGATCATTCTTCCTGCTGGCAGTCGGCATGTACTCGACCACACTGCGCGCCGTGGACACACGCGATTTCGGGTACCTCGGAATCTTCCTGCTCGGCGCAGTCGTCGGCCTAGCGGTCTTCGTCAATCTCCTCAAGTACTTCCTGCGCAATCACCGGTGGTGGACACTCATCGTCATGGCAGGACTGATGTTCGGGTCCCTGCGCGCACTCTGGCCCTGGCAGTCATCTGCCGAGGTGGGCGCCGACGGCAAAGAACACGGGGCAGGCGGTCTGCTGGCTCCCGTCGACCCGGTGCTCGGCCCGATTCTGCTCGCCGTTCTCGGCGCGGCCGTTGTCGTCATCCTCATCGTCGTCGAGGCGAAATCTGCGTCTGCGAAGGATCAGGCCGACGGCACCGATTCTTCCGTGGCGTGAGAGCAATAGAGTTTGTTCAAATTTTTCTCACGATCCATTCAGAAAACGGTCAGCGCCCACTAGGGTAAGAGAGTTGAATCACTGTCATCCTCGTTGACCGGTTCTCTGGAGACATATGCGCCTGCGCACCCTGACCTCGTCCTCGCTCGCCCTCGCTCTCATCGTCACCGGTCCCGCGGCCGCCTCCGCGACCGGCCTCGGCAGTGCCGATGCCCCCACCGACTCGCAGGTGGCGGAGACCGGGGAGCTGACTCTGTTGGCCACGACCGATGTTCACGGCCACGTCCTCAATTGGGACTATTTCGCGAACAAGCCCTACCCGGCAGGGGAGGAGCTGGGCATGTCCCGAGCCTCGACGCTGATCAAGGGAGTACGCGAGGACAAGGGTGCCGACTCCGTGCTCCTCGTCGACAACGGCGACGCCATCCAAGGCAGTCCGTTGGCCTACTACTACGCCAAACAGGAGCCGATCACGACCAGCGGCCAAACACACCCGCTGGCCAAGACCTACAACCATCTGGGATACGACGCACAGGTCGTCGGCAACCACGAATTCAACTACGGCCTCGACCTGCTGTCCACCTACAGCGACCAAGTCGACTTCCCGCTTCTCGGCGCCAATGTCATCGACGACGCAGACGGCCAAACCCATCTGGACCCGTACGCGCTGGTCGACAAACAGGTCGATGGTGAGACGATCACCGTCGGCGTCCTCGGCGTGACCACTCCCGGCAGCCGAATTTGGGACAAGAACAACTTGTCCGGAAAAGTGCACTTCGACGATCCCGTCGAGACAGCCCAGAAGTATGTCCCCGAGATGAAACAGAAGGGCGCCGACGTCGTCGTCGTGCTCTCCCACTCCGGCAAAGATCCGAACGGACAGAACTGGGATCCGGACCAACTGCAGGAGAACGTCAGCACTTCGGTGGCGAAAGTTCCCGGAATCGATGTCCTCGTCGCCGGCCATACCCACCAGAACGAACCCAGCCAAGTCGTGACCCGCGATGACGGCAGCCAGGTGCTCATCACCCAACCGAACTACTGGGCCCGTTCGGTCTCAGAGGTGGGGCTGCCGATCAACCTCGACACCCACCACGTCGACTGGGGCGAGACCGAGCCGCACGCAGACGCTCTCGCCACCCAAGGCGAAGTCGCTGAGGATCAGGAGATCAAAGACCTCGTCGAAGAGCAGCACCGGACCACGATCGATTACGTGAACACGAAGATCGGCTCGGTGACCGAAACACTGTCGGCGAAGACCTCATACTATGAGGACACGGCGATCCTCGACTTCATCTCTCACGTCCAGACTGAGACGGTGGAAGAAGGACTGAAAGGAACGGACTATGACGATCTTCCCGTGATCTCACAGGCATCTCCCTTCAGCCGCACCGCAGAGTTCCCGGCCGGCGACATCACAATCCGAGACGTGGCGGGACTCTACGTCTACGACAACACTCTTGCCGGAGTCGAGATCAACGGTGCCCAACTGCGCGATTACCTCGAATACTCGGCACGCTATTTCAAACAGACCGAGGAGGGCACCGAATTCGACCCGATCGACGGTACGAACGCGATCGACGAAGTCTCGGAATCTCCGATCCCGGACTACAACTACGATGCTCTGGCCGGAATCGACTACGACATCAATGTCTCCAAACCGACCGGGGAGAGGATCGAGAACCTCACGCAGGCCGACGGCAGCGAAATCGGAGACGATGACCGGTTCATTCTCGCCATCAACAACTACCGTCAGTCCGGGGGAGGCGGCTATCCGGTCGATGGACTCAAGGAGGTCTACAACGGACAGGTCGAGGTTCGTCAAGCCCTCATCGACTGGGTCGGGGAGAAGCAGATCGTCGACCCCGCCGACTTCTTCGTCGAGAACTGGCAGGTCGTCACCAGCAGTCGTTCACCTGGCGGAGACGATGACTATTCCACTGACAGCGAGGATTCCGACAGCTCCGGCGAAGCATCAGCCGAGGCAGATTCGAATGGATCCGATGGTGATGAGTCCGATGCAGGTGGGACCTCCGACGCGGCGAACGGAGCCTCCGACGGTGGTGCTTCGGGCAGCAATCCTGGAGACGGCGAAGCTGACGACTCGGCAGTTGGCGCAGGCGGTGGCGCTGACCTGCCACGGACCGGTATCGAGCTTGCCGCAAGCATCGGCATCGCCGCCGCGATCATCGCACTCGGTACGGCTCTCGTGTACTTCTCACGCCGCCGTCGCCGTTGAGCGACCGGCTGCAGCGGGTGGGACTCAACGATCAGAGAGTCGGTCGAGCGTCCGGTCCATGTTGATCGGGTTCGCCTCGGCGGCAACTCACGTAGAGTGAGAGTGACAGCAGTCAGCTTCGAAGAAGGAGAGAGTCAAGCATGGCCAACACAGCATTTCAGGGATCTCCGGTCAAGACCGTCGGCGACCTGCCCGCCAAGGGCGAGCAGTCCCCGGCCTTCAGCCTCGTCGGCAGCGACCTCGGCGATGTGAACTCCCAGGATCACTCGGGCAAGCGCGTCGTGCTCAACATCTTCCCCAGCCTCGATACTGGGGTGTGCGCCGCCTCGGTGCGCAAATTCAACGAACTCGCCGCGGGCCTGGAGAACACCACCGTTCTCTGCGTGTCCAACGACCTTCCATTCGCCCAGGCTCGCTTCTGCGGTGCCGAGGGCATCGAGAACGTGGTCACGGCATCGGGATTCCGCAGCTCGTTCGGCAAGGACTTCGGCGTGACCATGGTCGATGGCCCGCTCGCCGGTCTGCTCGCACGGTCCGTCGTCGTCCTAGATGAGAAGGGCACCGTCACGTACACGCAGCTCGTCGACGAGATCACGACCGAACCCGACTACGATTCGGCAATCGCGGCTCTGGGAGCCTGATCTCCTCTTCGCAGGTCGGAGCAACGACCTGCTCAGAGTGAACCGGGCGGGACTCACACGACTCCCGCCCGGTTCGCCTTCAGTCAGCAACGTGTGCCGATACGAGTCGTTGTCTTGTTTGCCTACAGGCAGCACATGCCGATAGTCGGCACATGCAGACGCGCTCACATGTCGACGACGGTGATCGGCAGGGCATAGTCGACACCGGCGAGTTCTCCACCGCTCGTGGTGATTCCGGGAATCATGTCCTTCGGAGCCGGATGGTCGCTGAGCGCGTTCAAATACACCTTGTGCGCCTCGAGGGACCGCACACCACGATTGACGTGCTCAGCCGTGAGCGCCACGGCGTGTGTGGGCTGTGCTCCGTTGATGAGCAGTCGATCCGCCTTCCACGCTTCGAGTCCCCCGTCCTTGAGGTCGGTGAAGACCCAGGGATTGTCGGCATCACGGATCGCATCGACGGCGGCGACGCCGGCATGGCGATGGTCGACGTGATTGAGTCCCCACTGAACCTTGAGGTCGAAGGTTGTCACGACGACCGCATTCGGTCGGAATTCACGGATCTTCCGCGCTATCGCCTTTCGCAACTCGTGCGTGGGTTCCAGCAGACCATCCGGGAAGTCGAGGATCTCCAGATCGTCGACGCCGACGATATTGCACGCCCGACGCTGCTCATCCGCGCGCAGCGGTGACACCTCCTCAGGGGGCATGTTCCGGATCCCCGCCTCCCCGCGTGTGAGCAGGAGATAGGAGACCTCCTTGCCTTCATCGGTCCATTTTGCCACTGCCGCCGAACCGCCGTATTCCATATCGTCGGGGTGCGCGACCACGCAGAGCACGCGGTTGATATCAGAGTCATCGAAAAGCGGGATCTCAGTCATGATTCCAGGCTAGGCGGCAGCTCGCAGTTGCGCTAGAGAGCGGGGACGAGCACGCGATTGGGTACGATATGGATGACCCATGGATCGAGTGAAGGCAGACGATGATCAACAGACCACTCGTAGCGGTGACGCTGGCCCTGGGGCTGGTTCTCAGCGGATGTTCGGCGTTCCGGGTCAGCAGCTCGGACGATGCGGGATCCAAGCCGGCGAACGTGGGGATCGGCGACGGGCAGTCACCTTCGCCGACAGCAACCGGTCCGACGATTCCCGATGGCATGAGTGAGACCACTGTCGAACTGGGTGGACAGTGTCCCGTCGAAGTCAGCTTGGCCTTGAGCGCTGACTGGGCCGACGGGTATGGGTACGACGGATATCGACTCTATGAAACCGAATCCGGAGCGATCATCACGGTCAACTGTCTCGACGATGACGAGTCGACACCACAAGCATTGGTGGACAAGGCACGAGAACGGATGTTCAGCACTTCGGGGTCGTCCATGGGCAGCGAGTCCACCGGTTCACTCAGCGGGGGAGAGTACTGGGTCTTCCACGGCACGCTGGCTCCCGACGATATGCGAGCAGTCGACAAAGAGGATTCCGTGATCTTCGGTGCCGTTGCCGGAGTGTCCGTTGACGGCCGACTATTCAAAGTCAGCGTCGACATGCTCGCGCAAGCCGATGACACCGAGGCGCAGGACCAGTTCCGACAGATGCTGCCGACGGTTCGCCTCGACGATCAGGTGCTCAATGCCCCAGACCTGCGCTGAGGCTGCCGACCGTCGGACATGCGTTTGAGCAGTTCCCGGGCCGCAATCCTTCCCGCTCTGGTGGCTCCGACCGTAGAACTGGCCGATCCGTAGCCGACGAGGAACAGCCGCGGATCGTCTTTCACCGCGACCTCGGTGTCCATGGAGATCCCGCCATCCGGTGTGCGAAGGCGCAGCGGCGCAAGGTGTTTGAGCGCCGCCCGGAACCCTGTATTCCAGAAGATCACGTCGACCTCTTCGTCTCGTGGTTCGTCGAATGGAGCCCATGACTCGGGCACTGCCAGATGGTCGCTGGCTGAAGGGCCGAGACCCTCCGCCGAGGTCGGCAGCTCGGAGCCGCCGATTCCGGGGAAGTGGACACCGTGCGGAAGGATGCGGTCGAACATGCCGCGAGAGACCAGAATTCCCGTGTCGATTCCGTCTCGGAATTCGCTGCGGATCGGCAGCCCGGTGGTTCGGACGACGCTGGCAGGGGCCATACCGGACAGTGTTCGTTCCCGGACGGCTCGTTCGACTTCGAGGCCCCACTGGCCGTCGAATTCTCTGGATGTGAAGTTCGGGGGACGTCGCGTGGCCCAGAGAGTGTCGGTCACCTCGGCGAGTTCGAGGAGAAACTGGGTGGCGGAGATTCCGCCGCCGACGACGAGTGTGCGCAGTCCCCGGAAGTCTTCGACGTTACGGAAGTTCACGGTATGCAGCTGGTGGCCCTCGAACTCGGCGATGCCGGGGACGAAGGGGACATAGGGGTGGGTCCAGGTGCCGGTCGCGTTGATGAGAAAGTCGGCGGAGAGCGTCACCTGTCCGCCGTCGACGGTGGCGGTGATCATGAACCGCCCATGACCTGGTGCTTCGGATCGAACTGTTTCCACTTCAGCTGGGCGGATGACGCAGAGCTCGAGCTCGCGTTCGAACCGGGAATAGTAGTCGGAGACGATCTTCGAGGCGGGTACGTTCGGATCAGGACGGCCGAGCGGGAATCCGGGAAGGTCGGAGATGTGGTTGGTGGTGCCCAAGGTCAGGGAGTCCCACCGTTCGCGCCAGGCACCACCAGGGCCGTCTCCGGCATCGAGGATGATGAAATCCTTGCCCGGTGCGAGGCCGTCGCGCCAGAGGTAATGTGCTGCGGACAGTCCGGCTTGGCCCGCACCGATGATGACGATCGGCCAATGAGAATCGATCAGGAGCTCGTTGATTCGGCACACCATGAGGCCATTGTTTCAGGTTGCTGTCGTCAAGGTCCTACTGCCCTCACGAATGCGATGTTCTGATCAATTCCGGCCGATGACTACCGCATCATCGAGCAGATCGGGCGCAGTCTGGCCCGCGGGGATTGGAATAGCAGTCTTCGTCGACGAGGTAGCGGTGATAACGGTAGACCTCGATGCCGATGTCGTTGCTGGCGACGTGAGCGAATCCGTCGATAGGAAGCCAGGGGCCGCCGTCGACGGAGAATTCTCCGCTGAATGTCGCAGTCATCGACGCCGACACTGTGCCCGACTCTTGATATTCGTGTCCGATCTGTGGGGCGCCGCCAGGCAGCGGCTTCGCACCCTTCGAGGTGGTTGTCGTGCCCGATCCGTCTCCGAAGTCCCAGTTGAAGCGCTCTGGGGTGACTTTGACTTTGACGGCATAGGTCAGCAGGGTCATGTCGATATAGCTGACATCGGTGTCCGTCCAGAAGGCAGCCGGTTTGCCGACGACGGCCCAATCCTTGGGCCAGGCGTAGATTGTAGGCGCCGGAATGTCGAAGTTCTGAAACTGCGATTCCGGGATGTGAGTCGGGGGATCGGGCCGAGCCGGTGCACCTCCGCCACCGCCTCCACCACCGGGGCCGGGCTCACTCACACACAGATAACCGACTTCTTCCGTCGGACAGTCAGGCAGTCCACCACCGCCGCCTCCGGAACCACCACCGCCGGAGCCTCCACCAGAGCCGCCACCTCCGGAGCCTCGGCCACCCCCAGAGCCACCTCCGCCCGGAGGCGGTTGGGGTGGAGGGGGCTTCAC
>OMJG01001630.1_pt1 | contig 12545 bp, 6 predicted proteins | sample 1646431 | NCBI WGS metagenome assembly OMJG01 (sample SAMN03771674, study PRJEB25209) | food metagenome | isolation source: Cotija cheese | place: Mexico:Jalisco,Michoacan | collected 2011-12-12 | reverse complement strand
TCGCACTTTCAGTCAAATTCAATTGCTTTTTCAATGTGTTTTGAATTGAAAGCAACTCATTAACACCAAGTATTTGATAGTATACATCATTAATTGTTTGACTTTCACCCTGTAGCTGGTAACTTTTCACAGAATCAAATGCAGCGGTATAATTCTTACCTATCGTCAGCATTTCATTAAATGATAAATCTGTGAGTACATTACTCTTAACAGCTTTTAGTATTTTTTGGTAATTTGTTACACTATCCATACTAAGTACTTTTCGCAAAATTTTCTCAACGACTTCGCGCTGTCTCTTTTGTCGACCAATGTCCCCATCAGGATCTTCATGGCGCATTCGCGCATAAGCAAGCCCAGTTTCCCCGTTCAATGTTTGTTTTCCGATTGGTACATGAACGCCATCTAATGTAAAGTCTATTTTATTATCAACCTCGATACCACCTACAGCATCTATTAAATCGCTTAAGCCTTCCATATTTATGGAAACATAATGATCTAACGGTATATCAAGCAGTGTTTCTATTGTATCCATCGCCATATCTACACTTCCAAAGGCATAGGCATGATTTAACTTGTCAAAATAGGCAGTACCATTTGGTTCATAGCCAACGATGTTTGTTAAAATATCACGATCTAGGCTCACTATAGTTGATTGCTTGGTTTTGGGATTCACAGTAACAACCATCATACTGTCCGAACGACCTTGCTCTGTCCTACCTAATGCTCCAGTATCAATACCCATGAGCAAAATAGAAAATGGTTCACTATCCGCAATACTGACATCCTCACTTCGCATATCAGACTTACGGCCTGATGTAATTTCATCAAACGTATCTGAGGTTGTCTGAAATAAGTGAGCCGCATATACTGTTCCTGCAGTCACAATCGCTATACCAATAGCAAATACACCTACCAAAATTTTTCGAAAGATTTGCATTTTGCACCTCAATTCATTTTATCTCGCACAGTAAAGATTTTGCCATAACAAAATGACATGTGCAATTCAATCTGGAAGAATTCGGTTAATTTAATCATTTTGTAATATACTAGATTCCATCTCTAAGTGAAAAATTGCCCGCTGTTCTAGTCAAATTAGGATTGTAGAATGGATCATTGGCAATATAGTGCGCCCACTTGTCTTGCATATATTGTGTCTCTTCCTCGAATCTCGCTTGCTTTTCTGGTGTATTTTCATACCCTCTAGACTGTGATTCAAAATGATACAATTCGACGCCATGAAGGAAAACATTGTTTTTTCCTAACTCATAAATTTTTAAGCAAAGATCAACATCATTAAATGCAACTGTTAGTTCTTCATTAAAGCCACCTACCTGCTTAAAGTCTGATGTTTTGACCATCATACAGGCCGCTGTTACAGCTAAATAATCTACGTTGATTTCTAGTTTACCAAAGTAACCAAAATCTCCTTGTGGATACGTATGATGCGGATGTCCTGCCGCACCGCCTAATCCTAAGACAACACCCGCATGTTGAATAGTATGATTAGGATAGTATAATTTAGCTCCGACACAACCTATACGTTGAAATTGACAAAATGAGACCATTTTTTCCAGCCAATCAGATGAAATAACTTCTGTATCGTTATTCAAGAACAATAGATAGCTTCCGTTAGCTTCTTCCGCTGCCAAATTATTTATTCTAGAATAATTGAAAGGTATCGGTAGTGAGATAACGTTAAATGTATGCTTTAATTTTTCTTGGTATTCTTGAAATAACCGTTTTACTTTTGGATCATCACTTCCATTATCTGCTATGATAATTTCATAATTAGTGTAACTGGTCTTCTCAACTATTGAAGACAAGCAACGACTCAAATCTTCATAGCCATTTTTTGTCGGAATGATAATACTAACTAGTTCATTTTTTAAGATTTCATAGTTAACATCATATAGTCCATTCCCTGAAGCGTGGGATGCTTTTCCTTTAATATTTCTACGAGTGAGTGCATCTTGAACGGCCTTTAGACCAGCTTCGAAAGCATACCCTTTTGTTGATTGATCTGCGGCTGTGGAAGTCGGTAAAATTCTCCAGTAATACAAGACTTTAGGAATATGTGCAATCTTATTTGCTGTTGTTTTTTCCACAAATCGTAAGACTAAATCGTAGTCTTGTGCTCCTTCATAGCCGACTCTAAACCCACCAATACTTCGTAGAATTTCCGTTCTATAAACACCTAGGTGAGAAATATAGTTCGTTCCCAATAGTAAATCCGGCGAAAAATCAGGCTTAAATGCCGGATCAAATCGACGACCATCCATATCGATTTTGTCCTCATCACTATAAATCAAGTCTAAGGTGGCATCTTCATTTAACTTTTTAACCACTTCATACAATGCAATTGGTGCTAGTTCATCGTCATTATCTAAAAGAGCACAGAAATCTCCTGTAGCAATCTCTAGTGCTGAGTTTGTTGCTCTAGAAATGTGGCCATTTTGCTCTCTGAAAACTACCTTAATTCGCTCATCTTTTGATTGGTAGTATGTCAGTAGTTTTTTAACTTGTGGGTCTGTAGATGCATCATCGCTCATACACAATTCCCAATTTGGGTATACTTGTTCCAACACTGACTGAACACATTTGTCTAACCATTTTTTTTCAACGTTATAGACCGGCATTAAAATACTAATTTTAGGTTGGTAATCGAAGTTCTTTATTTCTTGAGAAATTTGATCATAATCCCATTTTTCATGAACTTCGATAAATTTGAGGTATTCTTCATTGGTATTTTTTTTCTGTTCAAGTTTGAATCTACGCCATGTGGCTAAAAGTCCATTTCTCTTGATATATCCTAATACTTTTCTATTCTTTTTGATAGCTTTACTTAGTCCACTCTCAGTTTCAGGAATAAATGGATAAGTCTCCTGTACATCAATTGGCTCAATTTTTTCTGCATTATCCGTCGAAAACTTAAGTCTTAAGTCAATATTTTGTTTTGCTTCAACTTCAACGGTAAAACCAACTTTTACATCGCCACTTATTTTTTTTGCCATTGCCACATCACTTCGATTTGTTTGTTTTCTTTCTATAATAGTGGCAGAATCATTACAGCTTATCTTGGGAATGGATTTTGAACGAAAATCATATGCCCATCCTTGAATAACTAGGTGCTTATTTTTTTTATTTCGCATAATGCTATCAATATATACTTCTAATCCTTCATCCATTAATTAAGCTCCTTTCTTACAATACATTTGGATTTTTATACGGATCATTTATAGATGAAAAACGATCATTCCAGTTAATTTCTTCAAAAGGATTGCTTTTTTTATTCAACCAAATCATTTCACTATAAGGATTAAAAATCACCTTTTTCTTTAGCTTCATATACATATCTTGCCCCAAAAGTGCGCCTTGAATAACTTCAGATTCCTCGTTGAAATCTGACATTAATGCGATACAATCTTCTCTACTCAACGCAACGAAGTCAGTTGTAACACTATATATTTCACGAGGCAACACAGATCTAAAATAATAACCAATCGAACTTTCTGGAGTACCTAAATCATCAAAGATAACACTTTTTTCTTCATTATTAATAGTTGTACCAACATTTAAAACTTCTAGCGAGTTAGAAATTATTTTCCCAGTAACTAGGCCAACAGTTGGTTTCATTAGATAATTGAGCATTTCTTTTAACCACGATGCTTGTTTTGGAGATAGCCATTCATTCATCAATACAAGGTATTCACCTGTAGCTTTTTCAACTAGTTCTTGAAATGACTCACCTGGGACGAATGTCACCCTTTGATCACTTATCGGGAAAGCTTGCTTAAATTTCAAAGGAAGCACTACCTCAAAATTACTATACAAGGTGTTATCCAAAATATCTGTGACCCACAAACTAACTCTTTCATAATTGCCGATAGGAACTATGGATACAGTCGGTGTGTCGTCATAATCGTAATCAACTTTATAAGCACCATAGTTTTTTGTCATAGAAACCTTACCTGAAATACCTCTTCGCTTAAGAGCAGCTACAATCGCCTCTTTACCAGCGATATAAGCATATTCTTTACTAGCAGGATCAAATGCCACAGAGGTTTCGACCGTGCGCCAATGATAGCAAATAACCGGAATGTGGAAAATCACATTCGCTGCCTCAGTTGCTCGCAAAACAAAATCATAATCTTGACTGCCATTAAAATCTGACCTTAATCCACCAATCTGGTTAATAATTTTTTTACTTACTACAACAAAGTGCGTGATATAGTTATGACCCAATAACAACTCTTCATTCCAATTTGGTTTGAAAAAAGGATCGAATCTCTTGCCACTTGTTGTCATCTTGTCTTCATCAGTATAAATAAAGTCTCGTTCTTGATTTTCGTTAATTGCTTTTACAACTTCAAAAAGAGCGTGAGGTGCTAATTCATCGTCGTTGTCTAAAAAGCCAATGTAATCGCCTGTTGCCAGTCCAATAGCAGAGTTTGTTGCTTCGGAAATATGACCATTTTCAGGTCGGAACACAGCCTTAATTCTATTATCCGAATGCACATACTCTTCAATTAATGGTCGAATTTCTGGATTTGTGGAAGCATCATCTGCTAAACAAAGTTCCCAATTTTGATAATACTGTCCTAAAAGGGAAGAAATACATGCATCCAACCATTTTTTTTCAACATTATAGACAGGAACTACCAAAGATATTTTAGGTTGCACATCAAATTGATTTATTTGAGATCTGACCGCTTCAAGGTTATAGTGTTCGTTTTCACTTATCCAAGTTTGATACGCATCTTCATTAATTAATCTATTTCTTCGATTTTTCAATGTTGTTACTAATCCTTGTGATCGAATCGTTCCTAATAGATAGCGAAGTCTTTTAAGTAAAGGTGTATTATTTAAATTTTCTCTATTAAATTTCAATTGATAGTCATTTTTTTCAAAAGTTGTCACAATCAAGCCAATTGTTTTTTCAATTTCCTTATTTTCGATTTCAATAATAAAGCCAAACTTCTCTTTCTCTTGTAAATCAAACATATCATTTACATCTTTTCTATACAAACCAGTCACTTTATAATAAATTCCTTCAAAAATTGGTAGCTTGTATTTTAAAGGTCGCTTGTGCTTTTTATCAAAACCCCACCCTTTGATAATCGCAACGTGCCTTTCTAAATCATTTTCGATTGTTTCAATCGTAAGTTTAATTTCTGGCATTTCATTTTCGTTGTAGGTTTTGTAGTCTCGTAGTGCATGCGATTTTACTTTTTTGATTCCAGATTCTACATCAGGTAGGTCTAATAAAAACTGGACTTTTTCCATTTGATTTTTGGCTATTTCATTTGCTTTCGCCTTTTCAATCCGTCTTTGTTCATTTAATTCTTTGATTTCTTTTTCTTGTCTTTTCGAATAAGCCATCACTGATTTTTCATCATCAGAAAATTCATTTTCACTGATGATATTAAAATATAGTTCAATCGTTTTACCTGCGATTTGGTCCTTCTCAAACGTAAAATATGGATTTTCATCAATTCCACTAAACATATACGTGTTTTTTGTTGCCCAAACTGCATTGGTTTTGGCTGGCTTCACAACATTTCCATTTAACGTTGCGGAAAATTTGATTACTCCTGAGCCTTCAAAAGGGACGATTTTTAATGAATCAACACTATCATCAATTTCGTGCACAGAATATTGATTTTCACCAGTAAATTGATTATATAGAAGTGTAGCAATGGAAACTTGGTTGTTTTTCTCAAATGCCAGTTGAACATGTTTTACAAAATGCGAATTCTCTGGTTTTTTCCGTATCGGATTTTCAACAGGATTCAAACTAAGCGTATAAAAATATTGATATACTTCGCCAAATGGTCTCGTCTTAAATGCATACTGGATTTTTTCAGGTAATTGATCGTAGGTCGTAGCAATCTCATTTTGTCCGACTTGGGAATAGGTGAAATCCTCTATTGCAATATTCAACCCAATTCGTTCAAATAATTGCTCAAAGCCGGGTTGCGTATAAAATGTATTGTGCGTATGATCCAACAACCCGAATTCTTTCCAATCAAGTTCATTATTGAATAAGCCGATTAAAACGGAATTATGTGCTAAATTAGGGAAAGTGATTAAAATTTTCCCTTCAGGATTTAAAAGTTTTTTTGCATTAGCCAACGCCTTTTCTGGATCAACTAAATGTTCCAATACATCCGCAAAAACAATAAAATCAAATCGTTTATTACCAAAATAATCCAACCATAAATACTCTTCGATATTCCCTAAAAAGCCATCAGTGGCAAACTGCATAACAAAATTGTAGAGTTCTTCATCAAACTCTACAATCGATACTTCACAATTCTTTTCTTGCATTAAATAATTTGTCATTCGACCATTTCCAGGACCAAACTCTAAAACAGTCGACCCCTCATAAATCTGAGCAACAATTTTTCCTAAACTAGTATGTTCATCGACAGACATATCAAAATCATATTTCATCTGAGACTGATCCTTTCCATTCGTGGTCTAATACAACAATGCCCTCACCTACATATTTACCGGTAATGAACATCGTTAAGTATTTTGTTTTATAAACAAACGGAACTGTTGCATTTTCTTCAAACAGAGCAACATCAAAATAATATTCTCCTCCGAGCAATGCCATTTTAGTATACTCGATATAAAAAGTGTTTAGGCCTTTTTTCCAAGGTATTGAGACTTTATCGAGCAACGTATTTAATCCACAAACATATTGGTTATTCACAGTACGAATCGCAACACCTAGTACAGGATGCTTAACCTGATCATTTTTCACATCATAGGTTACTTTGATAAATACTTTGCTATCTTGTTCCACTAAATCAAGTGGCTTTAGATTTTCGTCCAATAATTCTGCACTTTTTACATCAACAATATCAATGGCCGAATGTTCTTCCACAATATTCTTTTCACGGTCAACAGTAGTCATGGATTTTTTCTTGAGAAAGTTTTCATATTCCTCGGTGATTTCCATTGTTTCGCCTTCAGCTTCAACAACACCATTCTTTAGCCAATACACTCGATCACAAAAGCGGCGTACTGCATTTACATCGTGCGATACGAATAAGACCGTCTTCCCTTGGTTACGAAATTCGGTAAATTTCTCCATACATTTAAGCTGGAATTCTAAATCACCTACCGCCAATGCTTCATCGACAATTAAAATATCTGGATCGACATTAATGGCTACCGCAAATGCCAATCGAACAAACATCCCACTAGAATATGTTTTTACCGGTTGATAAAGGTGATCACCAATATCAGCAAAATTAATAATATCCTCCACTTTTTCCTGCATTTGATCGCGTGAGTATCCCAAAACCATTCCGTTTAAAAAGATATTCTCATAGCCACTATATTCAGGATTAAAACCAGAACCCAATTCTAATAAGGCAGCAATGTTTCCAACAATTTTGACTTCTCCAGACGTTGGAGTTAGAACACCTGTGATTATTTTTAAAATAGTTGACTTACCAGAACCATTTTCCCCTATAAAACCGACCATTTCCCCCTCATTCACGTGAACATTCACGTCATTTAAGGCATAAAAAACGTCATGATAACTCTTTCTTCCAGGATGTAGAGCCTCTTTTAAGCGTGCTGTGGGATTAGCATACATATTATATGTTTTTGTTAGATGATTTATTTCTACTACTTGTTTTTTCATTCTATTATCTCCTTAAAGTACGTCTGAAAAATGAGGTTTTAATCTTTTGAAAATATTGCTACCAAGTACTAAAAGTAGCAATGTCACAATCCAAAAATACAATGATAGTGTCGGATTTTCCCAAAACCATGATCCTCCAAAGAAAGCATCACGATAACCTTGCACGACGTAAAATAAAGGGTTTAATTTTAGTACGAATTGTACTGTAGGATTAGAAAATTGATTAATACTCCATAAAACCGGTGTTCCCCACATTAATGCTTGCATTATAATCGCGATAAACTGATTCACGTCTGGGAAAAAAGGCTGGATAGAGGCTGTAAACCAAGTCAGTCCAGTTAAGAAACACATTAATGCAAACATATAATAAAACAATTGAAGAAAGTGCCAGTTCGGATAAATACCAAATGCAACTGATACAACCAGAGCCACTAAAATAAAGAAGCTATGCATAATTAAATTAGATAGCAATTTTGATGTTGGCAAAATTCGAATGTTAAAGACTACTTTTTTTACTAAATAGCTATACTCTCTAAATACATTTGTTGCCGATCCTAGTACATCTGAAAAATAAAACCATGGAACCATACCTGTTAATAGAAATAGGATAAACGGATATTTACCATCTGTGAGCGGTGCTTTCAATCCAATATCGAACACAAACCAATAGGTCAGTACCGTAACCAGCGGATTAGCAAACGCCCAAAATATCCCAAGTAACGATCCTGCGTAGCGAGATTTGAAATCATTCACCGAAAACTGAATCAACAATTTTTTATTCTGATAAATATCGTGACAAAAATAATAAATTTCTTTAAACATGTACATACCTTCCATATATCAAATTTATTTTATTCTTTCCAATGCTTTGATTTTACATAACAAAAGAGAGATAAGCAAGTTCGTGTAAAATTACTCTTGAATAAGTGCCTATTATTAAAGAATTATTTAAGCTTTTGCGATGAAATCAGTCTCAATTAACGGCAGAAGAACCTAAGTTATCATTTTGTTCCATAAAAAGCAATTCCTTCACTACGCCATCCAAGCTTAACTAATACATCGCGCTCACCAGCACTTGTCGTATAATGATGTGCACCAGGTCCTTTAGCATTAGGATTATATAAGCGATAGACAGGCACTTCTTTGTTGGATGAAGAATAAAATGCTACTCCTTCTTCACGCCAACCAATATCACTTAAATAATTATTTTCGGCTAATGAAAGGGTATAAAAATGCTCCCCACTATTCGGATTATATAGTCGGTATATCGACGCTCCAATTTGAGGAGAAAGCCATGCAACATTTTCTGGTTGCCACCCTACTGAGATAACATTGTCATACTCATAAGTATTTTTAGTGTAGAAATGTTCACCCGAATTAGGATTATAAGCTCGGTAAATTGCATTTGATCCAGCAGAGATAGTAAATCGTCCCTGGTAATCTACAGAAATGTCAAATGTACCTGAAACATTTGGAAATACGAGTTGCGATGACCATTGCCAAGCAGTAAAATCAGTATAAAAATTTTCTTTCGATACCTCAGACGGATAAGCAGCTACCCAGATATTAGAATAACCCAGTGTATCTGCATTTAGTAGTCCCGAGGTGAAGATACTATAAGAAGCATAGTGAGCAACATTCGCATAGCCTTGCTTTGCTAATTCATTGGCAAAAGCTAATGAATCTACAGTATGATTTCCTTTCCCGAGTACTTTAGGCTCTTCAAAATCATTGACCATCACTGTGTTACTATCTAATCCGAACGACTTAGCAGCATTGGCAAAGAATCTAGCTTCTGTGCACGCATCTTCGCTAGTTGTAAACCAACTATAATGGTAAGCTGATACTTTCAGACCTGCCGCTTTCGCATTCTCAATCTGAGTTTTTGCGTACGGATTAATATAAGTAGTATATACAGTTAATTTTATTACAACACCAGTTATCCCATACTCCTGCATTTTTTTATAATCAGCCACTGTCAAAGCACCGTTATGGGAAGAGACATCAACAAAGCCTTTTGATAGAGTTTCCGTATTTTCAACTGATATACCTGTATTCACTGAAGCACGTGAAAACATGCCTCCAAAGAAAGTCTTCTGAGTACTATTGTTTTCTATATCTGATCGACCTAATGGAAAACTAAGACCTGCAGAAGAATAAAGTTTATTAACCATAGCCATTCTTTCATTATCGGATGAATCCTCCGTAGTGCTACTTTCCTCAGTGGAAGATTGCTGAATAGAACCAGATACCGTATCCGTGCTTTCTGCTGAATCCTGCGTCGTTTGATTAGCTGATTGCGTATCTTCATTGCCAGGGTAGCATTCACTTGTTTGAGTAGAATTATATGTAGTTATTTCTGTTGAACTTGCGGTATCCGTATTGCTCGTTGAATCTTGTTTATTTTCTTCAGCATGAACACCAATAGAAAACGTGAGACTTGCGAAAGCCAACCCTATCCCAATTTTTTTATCATCTCTTTCATCTTTAATTAACCCCTATCATATTTGTTAAGTTTGGTAGATTTTATAAAGAACTCAACCCTTACTAAAATAAAAAAATGCCACTGCAAAATTCCATGTATTATTGTGGTTTCAATACCAATCAATAAGAATGAAATTAAGATGACCTAGAATGAGAGTAACACAGAATCACTTAATGGAAAATACCTTTCTTATACAGGGACTTGATCAAAAGTAGGTTAGATAAGTACAATTACATCATTTATTCCACCGATTTTGGACAAGTTTCCCGTAATAAAGCCTGCATAAATTCTATCAAATACCCAAAAGTGAATGCTATTAGGTTATGACTTACAACACAAGAGATACATTCTTCTGATACACTTGTCCAACTGGTGTTAATTCACAGTTAATGGGTAATCGTCGAACAATAAAAAAATAAAAGTGATTTTTTTGAATTTGGATAACAATTTCTTCATTACTATAACAATATTCTTTTTTTATAAGCAAGTAATCATACTCTATAGATAAAGATTCTTAGACATTATCTTTTTTTATTAAAGCAGTTTTTTTGGCATACTTCTCTTCAATTCATATTAAGAAATACGTTTTTGATCTAGCAATTTTCTGAATTCATCCTAAAATCCATCGATTGTTCAAAATCTTGGCATCCAATTTTTATATAATTTTTGTAGTCTATACATAATTTGATTACTCCAAAACCAACAATAGCGTAATGTTTTCATCACAATACTTATAAAATGACTTAATATAGTAAAAAAGAAGCTGCTAATAGCGATAAATCAACTTTCTTTAGTTAGCACTAATCAGAATTAATACTGACTTAACAATTATACAAGCAGTAACACTTAATGCCACATAGTAACCTGCTATAGGTGATAAAATATTTCTTCGATTTATTTTTGAAAAATTGAATAAAACTGCCATCATAAAAATAACATACGTGAAAAAATAAGTTCGATTACCTGAAGCCCATAGTGTAGGAGAAAAGCCGAGTATCATTCTTATGAATAAACCAACCAACAACATAATTAAACTAATTATAAATTGCTGCATATTAGTGCACGTTACATAAATAGATAATATATATAATATTGAGACAATAGTTACAATTAATGTCAGTGACAAATGCCAGTCTCCGTCTGACAAGTTATAATTCTTAGTTATCTTTTCAATGATAGATTGATTAAAAAAATAAATAACCATTGGTAAACAAGATAGGATTGTATGAAACCAATTACGAAAACGGCTCAATCCCAAGGCAGTTATACTCAAGGAAAAAAATGCAATAAAAGGATCGAGATTGTAATATAAATGCATCAATGTTGTTGTATAGCCTAAATAAATTTTATAAAGTAGAGTATACTCAGGAAAACCCGGTAAAAAATTTCTTGTTTCAACAATTGTTCGAGCTTCATTTCCGGGACAAGTCAAGATATAAATTAAACTTAAAATACTGACCCCCAAAAATGAGGCAACCAGACCAGTTTTTTTATTTGATTTCCATAATACAAACAAACAACTACTGAAAATAAGAATGAGCAAAATAACCATCTGTTCTTGATTATTTGCATACAGACTCAACATCAAGCTGAAAAAAATCATTTTCTTAGAAACATATTGATCTCTAATATATCGTATGGTTGGATATACCGAAACTAGTCCACATGCCATAACCCAGAGATAATTAGTAGTTGTTGCTACCCATCCAGTCTCTCTGATAATACCAATCGGAATCAATAAAAACAAAAGGAAATTTAAAGTAATGTCAAATGCAGTAGGATTTTTTTTTACGATGAATGCTGGTAAAACGGATACTGTAGTCATTGCTATAGCATTTACAATTCTCCATAGCATTATATGTTGCACAAAAAATGTTAAAAAATATTCTATTATGGATCTTGAGGTCCATTCCTGATATCTGAATTTAAAAAAAGACAAGTAGTTACCATTATAATTTAGTTTAAAGTCTTTTAAAAATATTGCATCATCTGAAGTATTCATATTTTTAATATTTAAATTTATGAATATATATATACAAAAAATACACATAATTACTATTGTATTAATATATTTAAGGTTATTCTTTTCCATTTAAGCATCCTTTCACTGGAAATATTTTCGTTCAGTTTGTTGATTAAATTAGAAACCAAATAGAACGAAAATATTAGCCAGAACATTTTTTGATTTTTTAGAAATTAAATCTGAAAGTATTCGATAAAATTGGTATCACTCAAACTAAACTAATTCTTAACCTGAATAATTCACAGTACCCAACAATAACCCTTGTAACCCCTTCTGCTTGAACAGTTCTTGCAAATTATTTTTTTCACACTTTGTGCGTAAGAAAAGGCACTCCTTATGGTATTGTTAAGTCGACCAAAACGTCACAATACAAGCAA
>OMJG01001629.1_pt1 | contig 12555 bp, 14 predicted proteins | sample 1646431 | NCBI WGS metagenome assembly OMJG01 (sample SAMN03771674, study PRJEB25209) | food metagenome | isolation source: Cotija cheese | place: Mexico:Jalisco,Michoacan | collected 2011-12-12 | reverse complement strand
GTTTTCACCTCGGCAGCGGTATTCCGCTGCCGAGGTGAAAACTCTCTGACGACGTCGGATGCGGGCCTGTCGCGACCGCAGCCGGACCTGACGACGACGAACCCGGGCCGACCTGACGTCCCCTCCGTACCGGCCCCGTCTCGTCCACGCCCCCTCCGTACCGGCCCCGTCTCGTCCACGCCCCCCTCCCCCCTTGACACCTGACCCGGTTCCATGGTTCATTAGTGAAGTAACGAACCAAGGAGGTGAACGTGAGCCCCACACCCGCCGACGGCCGTCCGATCTTCCTCACGCTTGCCGATCAGATCGCCGACGACATCCTCGCCGGGGTCTACCAGCCCGGCACCCATGTGCCCTCCACCAATGAGCTGTCCGTGTTCTACAAGATCAATCCCGCAACCGCGGGCAAGGCCCTCAACCGCCTCGTCGACCAGCAGGTTCTGGAGAAGCGACGCGGCCTGGGGATGTTCGTCGCCGAGGCCGGCGTCGAGCACCTCAGGGAGCAGCGCAGGGCCCAGTTCAGCGAGAACTACCTCGCCCCACTGCTGGAGGAGGCCGAACGCGTCGGCCTCTCCGCCGACGACATCATCACCCTCATCCACCGCCAGGAACCGGGGTCCCAGCGCCCCGCCATGTGACGGAAGGAGTCCCAATGACCACCCAAGACGGCATCTCGATCGTCGGCCTGTCGAAATCCTTCGGCCGCAACGAGGTGCTCCACGACATCGATCTCGAGCTTCCCGCCGGACGGGTCTACGGACTGCTCGGCGCCAACGGGGCCGGCAAGACCACCCTCATGTCGCTCATCTGCAACCACATCTTCCCCACCTCCGGGAAGGTGCTCATCGACGGTGAATCGCCCGTCGAGAACGCCGCCGTGCTCGAACGCATCTGCTTCATCCACGAGGATCAGCGCTGGCATGACGAGTTCACCCTCGACGTCCTCATGCGGGTGGCGCCGAGATTCTTCCCCCAGTGGTCCTCGGTGACCGCCGAGCGTCTCGCCGGAATGTTCCGGCTGCCCCGCCGGACGCGTCTGAAGAAGCTGTCCAGGGGCCAGAGATCTGCGCTGGCGATCACCATCTCGCTGGCCTCCCGGGCCCCGTACACCTTCCTCGACGAGCCCTATCTGGGGCTGGATCCGAGTGCTCGCGCCATCTTCTACAAGGAGTTGATGAACGATATCGCCGAGGCGCCGAGAACCGTCATCATGTCCACCCATCTCATCGACGAGGCCGCCTCCCTCATGGAGGACGTCATCCTCATGCGCGACGGCCGCATCGAGATGCATGCCGACGTCGACTCGATCACCACTGATGCCCACACCGTCCGCGGCCTGACCGACGACGTCAAGCAGGTGATCGCCGGCCTCGAGAGGCTGTCGACCCAGTCGATGGGACGCATCGAGTCTGCACTGGTGCGCGGCCATCTCAACGGCGACGCCCACGCCCTGGCCGACGAGCTGCACGTGTCCATCGAGCCTGCCGGCCTCCAGGAGCTCGTCGCCGCTCTCGGCGTCCTGGACGCGGCGGACGCCACCAGCGGTTCCGGAGCCCGTGCCGCCGAACCCGCACTGAAGGGAGTCCAGTCATGACACGCACACCCCGAACCCTCAGATCCTTCCACCTGACCATCTTCTCGGCCATGAGCGCTCTGCTCGTGCCGCTCGTCATCCTGGTGCTCATGATCGCCGTCTCCGTGATCATCGCGCTCATCATCGGCATCAACACGGGACTGCCGCTCAGGGATGATGTCTCGATGGGGATGACGTACAACATGGGCGCCGTCTTCTCCATCCCGGGATTCCTCATCAGCTACGGCGCCCTCACCGTCAACCGTCAGTTCGCGACCGCCATGGCCTTCGGCTCCACCCGCCGCAACTTCTGGATCGGCAGCTCGCTCGGCTTCCTGGTGATCTCCCTAGTGACCGGCGTCGGATCGGTGCTCCTGATGTGGCTGGAGAAGGCCACCGGCCACTGGTTCATCGGCGCTCGGGCCATGGACGTCTACACACTGGGCAGCGGTCGCGCCTGGCAGACCCTTCTCACCGTCACCGTGCTGTGCCTGTGCTCGCTGTACATCGGGGCCGGCTTCGGCACCGTGTTCCGGGCCTGGGGCGCGAAGGTCGCCACCGCGGTGGCGATCGGCGCGGGCCTGGTGATCGCCGGCGCCGTCGCGCTGATCGTCTGGCAGTGGGACGCCTGGGGCCCCACCCTGCTGGAGATGGGGGCGTGGACCCTCACCGTCGGCACCGGGATCGTGGGGCTGATCGCCATGGCGGCCAGCTTCATCGTCAACCGGCGCAGCGGCGTCACCGCCTAGCCGCATCTCCACCGTCCGGGCCGGGTCACAGCGACCCGGCCCAGACCTCTGTCGCGACGACGCGCTCCTCGGCGCGCGGGCCGGCCTCCTCGCGAGATCGCCCGCCCCCGGTCAGGACAGGGCGCGGGTGATGAGATCGGCCACCGAGTCCACCACTAGGTCGCACTGCTCCTTCACGTCGTCGGGGGCGTGGGGAAGGGTGGCGGAATGGTCGGCGACGGCGTGCATCGGCAGGTCGTTCCACGAGTCGCCGATCGTGTACACCTCCCCGTGGCCGGGCAGGAAGTCCGCGAGAAGACGGGTCAGGCCGGTGCCCTTGGTGGCCCCGGCGGGGACGACGTCGATGAAGAACAGGTTGCGGTGGATCTCCGCCCGCCCGGCGCACAGGGCGTGCAGACGGGTCTCGACGCGGGCCCGCACCTCGTCGTCGGGGATCGCGATCGGCATTCCGAACAGGTCGCGGCCGTCGAGATCTTCGACGCCGGCGCGGCCCGCCCACGGGGCGACCCGGAAAGGGCTGCCGTCAGGGCGCGTCAGGGCGGGGGTGAGCACGGCGTAGTCCCGGTCGATGGTGGAGGCCATCAGCATGGCCGGCTCTCCCCGCAGCAGATCGGCAACCTCCTCCAGCAGCCCGGCCTCGATCGGCGTCGAGTCGATGACGTTGAGGTCGGCGTCGGCCACGACCGCACCGCTGAAGGCGATCGCGTGATCGGGCCCGGGCAGCGCGTTGCCCCTCAGGGCCTCCGCGACGGCCTGCAGGGAACGGCCCGTGTTGATGACGAGGGTGTTGCCCGCGGCGGTCCAGCGCGCGAGGGCGGCGGAGTCGGCCGAGCTGACGCCCCCCTCGAAGAGCAGAGTTCCGTCGAGATCGGTGGCCAGGACCTTCTTCATGACCAGATCATCTCAGCCGGGCATCGCCTCAGCCGAGAAGCGGGAATCCGTGCAGCGGACCTTGAACTCGGAGCACCTGGCGGGGCACGTACTCCGCGATGGTCAGCGCCACGACCTCCGCCGCCCCCGAGATGTCGTCGACCAGACGCCGGGCCTCGGGGATCGTCTGGCCCCCATCGCGACGGGGACGGTGGCGGTCGGGCCGTCGTGGGAGGGAAGGACGGCCTCCAGCACCGTCGTGCCGACCGCGTATCCCCGGCGGAGATCCTCGTGGGGAATATCGCCGGCGAATTCGTGGATGCTGGAGGTCCCCGCACCCTGCCACTGCGGCCACACCAGACGCAGGTGGATTCCGGATCCCGAGGTACTCACGACATGCTCCCGTCCCAGGATGACCTGTTCAGCCTTTCACGACTGGCCCGGCCCCCAGGAGTCTTCCGGTCGCCCCGGACTGCGATTCTCGACGAGACCACCCCGGGTCCGGCGATCAAGGTGGCGTGATGACGTTCGACTTCGTCGAGAATCGCAGCTCCCTCCGGCCGGGCACCGCAAAAACGCGCCGCCGCCCGCCCACCTGCGGGTGGACGGGCGACGGACTCGGTGTGCCGGGAGACGGATCAGGGCTTGACGGGCTTCACCGCCGCGGCGACCGCGCCGTAGACGTCGTCGACGCCGCCTGCCAGGATTCTGGCGACGGTGTGCAGCAGTGGCAGGTCGTCGGCGCCGCAGCCCGCCTGGTGGGCGAACTTCACTGCGAGCGGGGCCGCCGGGTAGCCCTCGACGGTCTGCTCGAGGCGGTTCATCTCGGCCAGCGCCTCGTCGGGCCTCTCGCCCTTGCCCAGACGCACCCCGTAGACCTTGTTGCGGCCCGACAGGCCGGTGACCTCGAGGTCGCCGACCCCGGCGAGGCCGTAGGGGGTGTCGGGATCGCCGCCCACCTCGGCCACCAGCAGCGACATCTCCCGGATCGCCTGGGCGAAGGAGGCCGCCTTGAGGTTGTGGCGCGGCACCCCGGTGGACTCCCCCAGCCCGTCGGCGATGCCCAGTGCGATCGCGAAGACGTTCTTGAGGGCGGCGCACAGTTCCACGCCGGTCTCGTCGTCGCTGGGGCGGACGCCGTAGGTGTCGGTGGCGACGTCACGGGCCAGCCGCTCGGCGGTCGGGTAGTCCTTGGAGGCGTAGATGGTGGCGGTCACCTCGCCGGCCCCGCACTCGTTGGCCTTGACCGGGCCGCCGATGGCCACCAGCGGAGGCAGGTCGACGCCCTTGCCGGCGGCGATCGTCCGGATGGCCTCGGGCAGCAGGCGGATCCGGCCGTCCGGATCGGTCCAGAATCCCTTGGAGGTGAGGCACAGCGCCTTCACCCCGCCGATGTGGGGCAGGGCCATCTCGGTCACCTTGGGCAGGCCCTCGGAGGTCACGGCGATGTCGACGACGTCGGCGCCCTCCAGGGCCTCGGCGAGCTGGTCCGAGCGGAAGGTCTTGATGCCCGGTGCCGCCTCGACGTTGATGCGGGGATGCGGCCTGCCGGCCTCGATGGCGTCCAGCAGGTGATCGTCGAGCCAGGTGCCCCACAGGTGGACCTCCCAGCCGGACTCGATGAGCGGCTTGCACAGCGCGGAGCCCATGGCGCCCGCGCCCAGAACGGTGAAGATCGGCATGACTCTCTCCTACCTCAACTTTCGACCTTGGGCGACTGGGGCTTGGTGCTCGGGTAGCGCTCCGAGAGGATGTGCAGGTCCTCGAAGACGTCCTGGAGCTGCGGGTAGAGGCGGCGCTGGACGGCCGCGACGTCCTTGTACTGGTCGTGCAGGGAGAGGTCGGGCTCGGTGGTGTCGCCGAAGTGGGCCATCGCCTGGGCGGAGGTGGCGACGTCGTTGGAGCCGCCCGAGCCGTGGGCGCCGATGGCGGCCATCGCCAGGACGGCGGCACCCAGTGCCGAGATCTCGTCCTGGACGCAGGTGGTGATGGGCAGGCCGGCGGTGTCGGCCATGATCTGGCGCCAGAGCTTGGAGCGGGTGCCCCCGCCCATGGCGCGCAGAGTGGTGATCTTCGTGCCGGTGCGCCTCTCGATCGAGTCGAGGTTGGAGCGCATCTCGAAGCCGATCGACTCGAGGATGGAGCGGTACATGTGGGCACGGGAGTGGGTGCCACGCCAGCCGACCACCGCACCGCGGGCGACCGGGTTCCAGAACGGGGACTGGACGGCGTTCCAGTAGGGCAGGGTGATGAGGCCCTCGCAGCCCGGCGGGATGGCGGCGGCCGCCTCGTCGAGGGCCGGATCCGGTTCGCCCAGCAGCTTCGGGTCACCGAGGGCCTCACGGAACCAGCCGGCCAGGTAGGAGCCGGAGGACTGCAGCACCTCGAAGACGTACTCGCCGGGGATGCCGGAGACCAGGGTGCGCACCCCGGAGTCGTAGGCGTAGGTGGGCGATTCGACGCCGGCGTTCACGGCGGTGCCCAGGTTGAGGTAGGCGATCTCGGGGTTGATGGCGGCCGCACCGATGCCGGCGGCCTGGCCGTCGCCCAGTCCGGCGACCACCGGGACCGTGTGGGGCAGCCCCCAGGCCTCGACGAGTTCGGGCTTGAGGTCGGCGACCGGCTGGGCCGGTGGGACGAGTTCGGCCATCTGGTCGGCTCGGACGCCGGCGATGTCGAGCAGCTCGTCGGCCCAGGTGCGGTTCTCGATGTCGAAGAGGCCCAGGGAGTCGGCGGAGGCCTCGGAGGTGGCCCAGCGGCCGGTGAGCTGGAAGGTGATGTAGCCGCCGACGTCGATCACCTTGTCGGCGCCCTCGAGGACGCCGGGCTCGTTCTCCTTGACCCAGGTCATCTTGTAGATGGCGGGGGTGACGCCGGCGGGCTTGCCGGAGAGCTGGTGGACGTGCTCGGAGCCGTAGCGGCGGATCTGGTCGGTGGCGCGGCCGTCGAGCCACAGGATGCCGTTGCGCTGGGGGGTGCCGTCGTCGGCGAAGGGGGCGAAGGACTCGCGCTGCTGGGTGATGCCGATGGCGCCGATGCGCTCCTTGTCGGCGGGGCTGAGGCGGGAGAGCACCTCGCCGATGGTGTCGCGGGAGGTCTCCCACCAGCGGATCGGGTTGTGCTCGTACTGGTCCATCGCCGGGGTGTGGAGCTGGATCTCGCGTTTGGCGGTCTCCCAGACGTTGCCGTCGACGTCGACGACGATCGCCTTGGTGGAGGTGGTGGACGAGTCGAGGGCGACGACGAGGGGGCCCTCGGTGCTGCGTGTCTGTGGTGCCATGGTCCTTCACTTCTCTGTGGGTCGGAACTGTGCGGTCGGACAGGGGTCCACGCCGACCGGGGAGATCGCGACGCACATGGTCGCGACAAGGGCCGATCGACGTGAGTCCACGATATTGCAGGTTCAAGCGCACGGCTCAGGATCGAGGAGGAGCGGACACCCGTCGTGGTGCCCAGCGACTTCCGTTCGGGAACCTTCGCGGGCCGATTCATCAAACGATGCTCGCTACTCGCATCCGGGACGCTAGCGTCCTGTCCATGGCGCCTGAAAACCTCTTCGATCAAGACCAGCGTGAGCAAGACGACGAGATCAACGGAATTCTCCAGGAATGGCATGAGGCTGACCCGGATAATTCTCGGGGAGCCGCCGTGTTCCGACGCACTTTCGATCAACTCTACGACGGGCAACACACTGGGCGCTATAAGTGGGCTCAGTTGAGCAAGACCGAGCGAACCCATTTCGGCACCCTTATTGAGATCAATCTTCGTCGTGAATTCAGCGACATCATCCTCGACGGCGAAGCCATGGATTTTCAAATTGAGGGCATCGACATCGACTGCAAGTACTCCCAGACGGACGGCGGCTGGATGATCCCTCCGGAGGCCTACGACTTCGAGCACCTCCTTCTGGTCTCGACCGCGGATGACACTGCAGGCGCATGGAGCCTGGGGGTCGTCCGTGCCTCGTCAGGGAACCTTCGCACCAGCAGAAACCGAGACGCCAAGACCGGCCTGAACCGAGTCGGCCGACAGAACATCCGATGGATATCCCGCCACGCCGCCCTACCCCCAAATATCCTCCTCAGAATTTCCGAGAGTGACGTTTCCAAAATATTCTCCGGGAGAAGTGGCCAAGCCCGAGTAAACTCCCTACTCCGAACAGTAACAAACCGTCGAATCGGCAGAAATACGATCGCCACGGTCGCCCAGCAGGACGATTACATGAAGAGAGTCCGAGGCAATGGTGGCGCAAGGACAATTCTTGCCGAAGAGGGTATCATAGTTCTCGGCGGGGACTACGAAGAATACCGTAGGATCGCCGAGGAGCTGGGTGCCGTCGTCCCCGAGCCAGGTGAATTCGTGAGTCTCCCCCTCGTTCCTGCATCACCGGGGTCCCCTCACACCACGATTCTTGACGGAACCGCATGGCGTATCGCCAGGGACGGGGAGGTCCCAGACTCGCCGGCGCCCTCTCTGCCATCCGTGCGACGAGCGCCGAGCGCAGCCTCGACCAGCCGAACCGAACGGTGAGACTTTGAGCAGGGCCGATCAGCCAACCAGACCCAGCTGGAGCGTCTCAAGGCCAGACTTCCGGCGAGCCTCTTCGATGGCTTCCTTGATGCGTTTCCCCACCGCCTCAGCGACCGGCGGAGGGAAAGCATTGCCGACCTGCCGGTAACTCGCAGTCTTCCGTCCTGAGAAATGCCATGAGGTCGGAAATCCTTGAATGACCGCCGCCATGGGGACTGTCAGCCGGGGCATGACGCCGTCCGGCCAATCCTTCAGTGGAGCATCATCTGCGAGGCCTCGCCCGTCGACACCGAGCTTTGCCCATGCCTCACGAGCGCGAGTGGGGCCGAGATCTGGGCCACCATGCTTGCGGGATCCCCCGACAAGCGTGGGTGCTATCGCATTGGCCCGCCGGGCCCACTTCCGGGCGCCCCTCCAGCCGTTGGATGCCATCTGACTGAGGAGCGCCTCGCCTACTGTCGGCGGTGTCCCCTCAGGCTGAGGCCACTCAAAGTGCTCATGGATTTCGGGGCGTAGGCCTACCAGGATGAAGCGCGGCCGCAGCTGAGGTACGCCGTGTTCGCTGGCGTTGATGACCTGCCACTCCGTCTCATACCCGAGGTCAGCGAGCCTCTTGATCACCTGCTCGCGGTATCCGGAGAACTTGGCGGAAGACAGGCCCTTCACGTTCTCCAGCATCACCGCATCGGGCAGTGTCTCCTCAACCAATCTCAGCGCCTGAGGGAACAGATCCCGCTCATCGTCGGCGCCGAGCTGCTTGCCCGCGATGGAGAACGGCGGGCAGGGCACGCCACCAGCCAGCAGATCGATCCGCCCTCGCCACTCGTGGGCCGAGTAGTGGTGGACATCCTTCTCGATGACATTCCACTCCGGCCGGTTGAGGCGCAAGGTCGCGCAGGCGTCCGGATCGATCTCGACGCAGGCGACGTGCCTGAAGCCGGCGTTCTCGAGCCCGAGCGACTGCCCACCTGCTCCCGCGCAGATCTCCAGGCAGGACAACTGGTTCATTCGGACCTCCACGGGACCCTCGCTGACTGATGAGCAAGACTGTACCTGTGCCAGCTGACAGGATTGAGCGGAGCGAGGAGGCCACCGTGACCGGCGGCTGCCCTCCTGCCTCGACACCGGGCCGGGCAGCCAACATGCGAGCCATCCACCGCCGGGATACCAAGCCGGAGCGCCAACTGTCATCCGCCCTGCATGCACTGGGCTACAGGTTCCGCCGCGACTTTCCCATACGGATTGGCAAGGTCACTGTCCGGCCCGACATCGTCTTCACCAGGAAGCACGTGGCCATCTTCCTCGATGGGTGCTTCTGGCACGGCTGCCCGGAACATGGTCACCGGCCCTCGGTCCACCAGTCGTACTGGAATCCGAAGCTGGAGCGCAACCATGCCCGCGACGTCCGCAACAACCAGTTTCTCGAGGACGCAGGCTGGACGGTGATCCGCTTCTGGGAGCACGAGGAGCTCGCTGAAGAGGTGGAACATGCCCGGATAGTTCTTGGTGAACGACGACCGCGGTGATCCTCAGGCGGACGGGTGCGCCAACTTCGAAAGGGCCAGTGCCGCGATCTCGTCGGGTGACGTCGAGGCTCGCAGCGACGCCATGAAGTCGGCATCCTGGATGGCCTTGATGACCTGTTGGAGAACCGTCAGGTGCTGTCCCGAGCCGCCTAGAGCCAACATGATGACGACGTCGACGGGGATCTCAGTGTCATCGGTCCCGGCCATCTCTCGGAACCCCACCGGGGAACTGAGGGTCGCTATCGAGATAGCGTCGGAGATGACGTGCTCGGCATCCGTGTGCGGAATCGCCACACCGCCGTTGATCGGGATTCCGGTCGGGAAGTTCTTCTCCCGCTCCACGAGCCCCTGCAGGAACGACGGCCTGGTCCTCCCGCACTCGCCCAGGGTGCCGGCCATCATCGCGAACAGGTCGTCGCGACTCCTGGCGTCAACACCGACATGGACCAGCTCCGGGCCAATCAGCTCACTCATCGGTTGAATCCTCCTGTGACGTTCCAGCTGTTCATTCCCTCAGCCCCACGGGGATTCCGTGGGGCCAGTCGGGATGCCGATCAGAAGATGCGGTGCAGCACCGAGATGATGACGTTCGGGAGGTTGTAACCGAAGAATGCATCGGTGACCTCGCCGTTCACCTTGATTCCCGTGGCATGCATCATCGCCGTCGCCTCTGGAGCGAACACGCTCGTTCCCCATTCTACGAAGAACAAGAAGATCGCGGAGATGATGATCGTGCGGAACATGTTGCCCTTGCTGGCCAGGCAGATCATCGGGATCATGTACACGATAACTGTGAGCATTCCGACCGGGAAGTAGTTCATCCCCGGGATAATGAATGCGAAGGCGATCGACAGCGGGATCATGAGCACGGTGGTGGTGATGGCGGCGGGATCTCCCAGGGCCAGGGCCACGTCCATACCGATGTTGAGCTCGCGCTCCGAGCCATCCTTGTTCTTGCCAAGGTGGCGCTTCATGAACGTCTTCGCACCCTCTCCGACGGTGGACAAGCCCTCCATCATCACCGCAACCATGCGAGGCAGCAGCACCAGCACGGCAGCGATGCCCATGCCCATCACGAGCACTCCCTGCCAGGACTGGCGGGTCATGAGGCCTAGGAAGACGCCAACGATGAGGCCGATGAACGCCGTGTCACCGAAGAATCCGAGCTTCTCGCCAACCTTCTCCATCGAGATGTCGATCTTCTTCACCCCAGGGATCCGGTCAAAGATCCAGTTGAACCCGATGGCGATCGGCCAGGCCGAGGTGATGAAGGACAGCGTCGAGCACGTGGTGCCGGTCAGGCCGTAGTACTCCTGCCACTTCGGCGCCACGCGCTGAGCGACGATGACGTCGATGATCGACAGGACGAGAACGGTGCCCAGGCCTACCCAGAAGTTCCCGGTCAGCGCGTAGGCAAGGGTGCCCGGGATCAGGAAGTGGATGAAGTTCCAGATGTCCACATTGAGGACGTTGGTCCACTTCAGAAGAATCATGGCCACGTTGATGAGGACCACGAGGAGAATTGCCGGGGCAGCGAATGGCACTCCGAAGGACGCGGCGCCGACGGCCGCCCATCCGACGTCGACCGTGGTGAATCCACTGCCCATGTGTCGGTAGTACTTGATCGCGGGATCGACGGTTGCCATCAGGAAGTTGATGACGATGGACAGCCCGGAGAACCCGATGCCGATCATCAGACCGGCTTTCAGTGATTTTCCGAATGGCATTCGGAAAATCAGGCAGAGGATGAGCATCACGATCGGCAGCATCACTACCGCGCCGACGTCAAGGATCCCCTTGATGATTTCCATGATTGGCTATTTCCTTCTCTGGATCAGGACTCGTCGAGGACCTTGCGGCAGGCGTCGATGACCTGCTGCTTGACGGCGTCCTCGCCGATGCCGGAGATGAGACCGAAGACCTGGACCATCGGCTTGTTGAGGGGCTTGGGATAGCGGGTGGTGAGCATGATCACGTCGACTCCGTCCTGGAGCGACGGGAGCTGCCCGACCGTGCCCTTCGTGATCTTGGCCGGGATGCCGGCCTCTTTGAGGATCTCCTTGACCTTCTCCTGGGCCACGGTCGAGGTGGCGATGCCGGATCCGCAGGCGATGAGGATCTTCACTTCACTGGCCATGGTGGCTCACTGCTCCTTCTGATTGGGCTGGAGGACGACCTTGAGCGCCTCACCGGTTCGGGTGAGATCGATCGCCTCGTTGATGTGGCTGAGGGGGAGGACGTGGCTGACGATCTCATCAGCCGGGTATTTGGGGGAGATGGCCAGCTCGAAGGCCTTCTGCACCTGGATGCTGCTGGCGCCGTAGTGACCGTAGATCCACAGGCTCTTGTAGTGGACCATGTTGGAGTCGATCTCGGCGAGCTTCCCCTTGGGGACGCCGCCGAAGAAGACCGCAGTTCCGCCGGGACGGGCCATCTCGATCGCCTGCTGCTGTCCGGCGGTGCTCGGGTTGGCTGAAATGGCCTTGTCGACGCCTCGGCCACCGGTGAGACGCATCACCTCCGCGACGGCGTCGACCGCACTGGAGTCGATGGTGTGGTCGACACCGAAGGGGGCCGACTTCTCGAGCCTGGCGGCGTTGAGATCGATGAGGATGACCTTCGCGGCGCCCCGCAGCCTGCTGAGGATCGACAGGTTCACGCCGATCGGCCCGGCACCCAGGATCGCAACTGTGTCGCCGAGGGTGATGTCGATGTTCTCGGCGCAGGCGTAGGTCGACGACAGCGGCTCGGCCAGGCTGGCACGCACCGGGTCGACTCCGTCGGGCACAGCGAAGGTGGCGCCGCGTTCGACCCGCTTGGCGGTGTAGGCGATGTACTGGGCGAAGCCCCCGGGGCGCTTCACGTAGGACTCGACGTCGATGCACTGATTGGACTGGCCGGCCCGGCAGTATTCGCACTTGAGGCAGTGGGCCTCGGGGTACACGTAGATCCGCTCGCCGATGCGGTAACGATCGACGCCGGCAGACACCTCCGCGACGGTGCCGACCACCTCGTGACCGTAGATGAAGGGGTAGTCGCCCTTCCGGGAGTCAGTCGTGAGGTTGCGGATGTCGGAGCCGCACAGCCCCACGGCCTCCACCTTCACGACGAATCCGCCATCGGGACACTCGGGCCGGGGCACCCGCTCGAAGCGGATATCTCCGGGGCCGTGCATCACTGCGGCCTCCATGAGCTCTGCCATGCCGCAACTCCTTTGTAGATCCGGCTCGTTGCGACGATGCTGCCCGGGCCGAGTAGTGCCCCTTATGGTGGTGTAACCCGCTGGTGACCAGCCCGTCGGCCTCCG
>OMJG01001628.1_pt1 | contig 12555 bp, 8 predicted proteins | sample 1646431 | NCBI WGS metagenome assembly OMJG01 (sample SAMN03771674, study PRJEB25209) | food metagenome | isolation source: Cotija cheese | place: Mexico:Jalisco,Michoacan | collected 2011-12-12 | reverse complement strand
TGCATGCCGCGAGTGATAGTTGGTTGCGTCACGTTTAATGCGGCCGCGGTCTTAGCCAGCGTGTGCTCGTGGGCGAATGTGATCAGCTCTTCTAATAAATAATTTTCAATCATCAGGAACCTCCGTTACTAGTATGCACTATATGTATACTAGTATGAATAAGTAGTAATTTTCAAGTATTAGGTTTGCGGGTATGCTTGTTATTGTAATCAAATAGTGAAAGGTTGATGCGTGATGGTTCCAACAACGAAATTAAACAATGGTGTGGTTATGCCCCAATTGGGATTCGGCGTGTTCCAAGTCCCTGACCTGAATGAATGTGAAGCAGCGGTGACCGCGGCCTTAAAGGCTGGTTACCGTTTAATTGATACGGCAACGGCATACCAAAATGAAACCGCAGTGGGGCGGGCAATTCAAAAGAGTGGTCTTAGACGTGATGAACTCTTTGTCACTTCCAAGCTGTGGGTCTCAGAATTCACCTATGAACGTGCAAAGCAAGGTATTGATGCGTCATTACAACGTTTAGGCGTAGACTACTTGGACTTGTATCTTTTGCACCAACCTTATGGCGATGTGATGGGTGCTTGGCGTGCTTTAGAAGAGGCTTACCATGCTGGTAAGATTCGCGCAATTGGTGTTTCCAATTTTTATGCGGATCAGCTAAAGAACTTGGAACTGACCATGTCCGTGCAACCAGCTGTCAATCAAATCGAGGTCAATCCATGGTACCAGCAAGCAGACGAGGTCCGCTTTAATCAAGATGAACACGTACGGGTTGAAGCTTGGGCACCGTTTGCAGAAGGTAAGCATGCGATTTTCAGTAATCCAAGTATTCAAACTATCGCACAGGCCCATGGTAAGACGACCGGACAAGTCATCTTACGTTGGCTGTTGCAACGCGGGATTACGGTGATTCCAAAATCAGTGCATCCTGAACGTATGGCTGAGAATATCGCTGTTTTTGATTTTGAATTAACAGCTGCAGAAATGTCAGCAATGGCCGAACTTGATCAGGGCGTCAGTCAGTTCTTTGATCATCGTGATCCTGTGACAATTGAACAGATTTTTGGCGCTAGTTTACGACAATTACATGAATAAGTTAAGGAGTGATTATTAATGACAAAAACACCAACTATTACGCTAAATGATGGCCGCGCGATTCCAGCAATTGGGTTTGGCACTTTCCAGATTCCAGACGACGGTTCCACTTATCAAGCAGTCAAAGAAGCATTGGCGATTGGTTATCGACACATTGACACAGCCGTGGCCTATTTTAACGAAGACGAAGTTGGTCAAGCTATTAAGGATAGTGGGATTCCACGGGACCAAATCTGGGTGACGAGTAAACTTTGGCTCCAAGACTACGGCTTTGATGCAGCCAGTTGCGCCATCGATCGTTCGTTAACTAAGTTGCGACTAGACTATATTGACTTGTACTTAATTCATCAACCTTATGGCGATGTTCCGGGTGCATGGCAAGCAATGGAAGCAGCCCAAAAGGCCGGGAAATTAAAGTCGATCGGTGTTTCCAATATGACACCAACGTTGTGGCAAAAATTTGTGCCACAATTTGAAACGATCCCTGCAGTCAATCAGGTTGAATTTAACCCGTACTTTCAGCAACAACCCTTGCGCCAATTACTCGCGGCACAAGATGTTAAATTAGAAGCTTGGGCGCCCTTGGGTCAGGGCAATCAAGCATTATTCAAAGAACCAATCATTCAACAATTGGCTATTAAGTATCATAAGGATGCTGGTCAAATCATTCTTAGATTTGAACATCAAGAAGGCGTGATCGTCTTTCCTAAATCAGTGCACAGTGCACGGATCAAGAGTAATCGGGATATCTTCGACTTTGAATTAACTTCGACTGAGATGGCCCAATTACGAGCTTTAGATACCGGTAAAGGTCACCACGACCCAGATGCGCCAGGGGTTTCAGAACAGTTGTTGCATGCCTTTGACGTGCATGCAGATGACTAGCGGCAGAGCCGGCCAAGTCGCGGACGAACGTACCGTAGTGCAAGCTGCTTTGATTGTAACTGAAAATTAACGACGCCATGGACGCTAGAATCACTAGCATCCATGGCGCCGTTTTTTGATTAAGGCCTTTAAAAGCCGTAACTTGAAATGGCGACGAATAAAAATCAGCTTACTAAAATGGGGCACGTTACGACTAATGCCGAATGATGAAGCTGAGGATGGCTGGTTATTAATCGCTGGCGGGAACCTCATTATTGATAATTTGCTCGTTAAAGTCAGTGAAGATGCCTAGCAGGGTCTTCACCCGTTGCGGGCCCAATTGAGTCGTCCACTGGTGAACCGTTTTGTGCATGGTGGCCATTAGTTGCTGATCTAGGTGACGGCCGGTAGCCGTTAAGGAAAGTCCTTTTTGGCGGCGATCAGTGGCATTAGCCTGTTGCTCAATGTATCGATGTTTGAGGAGGACTCCGATTTGGCGTGAGATTGCGCTGCGTGAGACATGGTGCTGATGTGCGATCTCCATTAATAATAGTGGCTGGGGGCTTTGACCTATTTCATGCATGATTAAAAAAGCGTCAAAAGTAAGATGTTGCGTGGTCAGTAGTGAATTTAAGCGAGTATTCAGGTAACGAGAGATATTGGCATAATCGGTCAAAAACATGTCGAGAGCGTCGACGGTAGCCATAGATAAGAACCTCCTTGAAGAGCGACAGCTTGGTAAATTTGGATTGACTATATTCACTAAGCATCATACCGCTAAACGTGTAAAAAGTGTAAGATTGTGAGCCGCAAATTAGTGACTGAAATTCTATGTGAACACGCATGCCTACTAGCAACGGTTGGTAATACCAAAACCACCGCTGACAGTTTTTTGCGCTGTCAGCGGTGGCGAATAGATTATCGATCAACGTTACAAAAAAGTCAGTGAGTCCGCAGGCGTAGAGCGACGATGCGGGCGCAAAGATCGGTGACGCACTAAGCGGTTTTAGTGCGATGACGACGAGCAATCATCGGCAAAATCATCCCTAAGGCAACAAAGATAATTGGCGTTAGAATATTTAAAGTCAGTTGGAAGAGCCAACTGCTAGGATTGCTAGCGTAGGAAGTCTTTGGAACCATTCCGAGGATGCAAGCAAATGCTGTAAACAGGAAGCACCAAGCACCGACCAAACGGCCAGCGACTGGGTTTTTCAGGAACTTGTAATCACTCTTGAATTCCTTTAAGTGCTTGTTGAGTAGCATGTAAGCTAGAAAGACCCACAGGTAGCGCATCGGCATTACGACCGAATTTAAGTTCAATAACCAATTAAAGAGTTCATTCATGTTTCCAATCCCTAATGCAGGAATGATAATGAGAATGCTGACCAAAACCCCAGTTAAGATGTAACCGTTGACGGGCACATCCTTCTTGTTCATTTTACTTAATTTTTTGGGAATAAATTCAGGGTCGGCATCACCAAGCAAAATCTTCAATGGCGCATCGATTGAGAACGCTAAGGCGGAGATTTGGGCAAGCACATTGGCAATTGCGTAGAGGATCAAGAACAGATTGCCCACGTGGTAGAAGGCACCTAGTCGTTGAAACGCGTAGTAAGCACCGTTGGCCATCAAATCAGCGGGAATGTGCTTGGAGTTAAACAGAATCCCCATGGCAAATGAACCCAGCAGGGCACAGATTGCGACCATACCTGCGAGCACTAACATGCCTAACGGAAACTCACGTCCCGGATTTTTGGTTTTATTAACGTACGGCGAAATCTTTTCAGATCCCCCGACCGCGAAGACTAACATTGAAACGGTCGTAAAGTAGGTAAAGTCAAACTTAGGTAAGTAGGACTTGAGTGAAAACATGTTCGGTGTCTGAACAGTCGCCTTGGTCATAAACGGTGCTGATACGGCCAAGATGATGAATAAAATCGACATGATGAACATCCCCGTACCAGCAACGCTCCCGATGCGTTTCAGTGTCGTTAGTCCCAATGAAGCAATCCAGAGGAAGAATAAGAATAGCACTAAACAAATGGCTTGAACGACTAACGCAGGTGTCGTGTTGACGAAGTTCCCATTACCGCGGAACAGCCAGCTGAATGCAATTAGAATCCCTTGGGGTTTTTGTGCTAAGTACGGAATGTGCACGATCCAATAAGTCCAGGCAGCATAGTAAGCTAGGCGCTTGGTACTCGTTGCTCGAATCCAAGATGAGACGCCCCCCTCAGCATCCTTAAAGGTCGAACCCAGTTGACCCACGATCAAGGTGTAGGGAATAAAGTAAATAATCATGATCAGAATCCAAGAAGTGACGACTGAGAGTCCCTGTAACGCAAAGTTGTTGACGACGTTACCAAGGCCCCAGACCGCCACGAACGCAATTAAAGCAATGTTGGACCAGCGAAGCTGCTTTTCGTTTTCCATGTTGTAACTCTTTTTTGGGCTTAAAGTATGCTTAATTGTAAATCGAAACTGGAAGCGATGCCAGTATTAACAAACTAATATTAAAAGCGCTTTAAATTTCAAAACAAAAAATGAATTTTGAGTGTCAAAACGGCGAAAATTTGCTATTGTTAAGAGGAGATAATAAATTATTATGGTGCAGGACTCGGTAGTCCGAATGAAGATGAAAGCAGGAATGGTCTTGAAAGAAGTTACAGTTGGTGAGTTAACGTTAACGACGGGGATGCCCAAGATTGGGGTCGTCTTAACTGGTGCAACGCGAGAGGAGCTGCTACGAAAAGCAGGTCAGATTTTAACTTCGGCGGCTCAACTTGTTGTGTGGCGGTTAAACTCGTATCAGGAATTAGATAACCGCGCCGAATTGGTTAATACGGCGGCTCAATTACAACAGGTCTTAGGGACTATTCCTTTGGTTGCCATGTTTGCAATGGCGAGTGGACCGGCTGATATAGCTGAATATTATCAAACTTATCAAACATTGGTTAATAATCGGAGCGTCGCTGCCGTTGATATTGATTTGGCCATGGTTAATCAACCTGATTTTATGACGTTGACCCAGCAGATGCGTGTCAATCGGATCCGACTAATTGCGAGTCAGACGGTCACGACAGCAACGCCAGCTGAGCTACTCACAACTTATCAAGAATTAGCTGCAACCGGTGCGGATGTGGTACGCGTGACTGTGGCAGGGCAAGATGCACAAGTCGTCCTGGCGTTGATGGCTGCCACTGAACAGGCGCATCAACAACTCAGCGTGCCAATTATTGCAACGGCAACCGGAAAATTTGGTCGTTACAATAGTATTTGTGGACAGCTGACTGGTTCGGCGGTTGCTTTTGGCCATGTTGGGCGCGTTGGTGATCAGAATCAACTCGCAGTGAGTCAAGTTAAACAAGCATTACAGATGCTGTCACCACTTGAAGGAGTGTGAAACAAATGCAATGGCGATCGTTTTGGCGACATACTCGGACGATCCTTGAAACGTTGGTCATCTATTTCTTGCTGATTCAAGGGCCTTATGACTTGTGGATTGGAAAAATCGGCTATCGTCTGGAGTCTTATTTGATTGATATTGTGGGAATCACGGTACTGTTTATGATCGTCGAGTTAGTATATAACGTGATACGGCAACACGTTATAAAGCGACGATCTAAATGAATGCTACTAATAGTGACGATGGTTTTGAGCGCTCACTATTGTTTGGTGGGCACAAATGTAGGCGGTGTCAGTGAATAGTTGTAATGGCTTTAGAATAGGGGGCCACTGGTCTTAAGAATAATAAGTTCTTAAGGCCATTTTTTTATGCGTTGCCGTTGCGAGGGTCAGCCCGAATTGGGGATGATTGACGATCAGTGCACGATGCAATTGTCAGTATGGTGAATGGATAGCCCGTAACAGTTAAATATGGCGCGGCAAACTGGATAGACTTGGCGATGAAAGCGATTACTTGATTGGCGAAACGATAATAATATTTTTACAATAAATAATTGAGTTAATCAGGCTGATAACAGGTTAATTAGAAATGTGATAATCAGTTGAGCATTCTGAGGACCCCATGGTATATTTAAAAACTGTAAGTTGTGTATTAGTTAAACACGATAATTAAATATAGTGAAAATACTTTATTTAATGAAATCAATTGTTGGGTCGGACAGCCTTTTTAGAAATGGGGAATTACAATTAACTACCGCGAATCAGAAGTGAAACGCTATAAGATGTACAAATACGGAAAGATATGGGTATTTGCAAGTATGGCACTGCTACTGTGGCACACCCAGTTATTAACTGCGCATGCGGATGAAGAGTGTGCCACACCTGTTGCCGAACAGAGTGTGGTTGCGGACGTCGCCGAGCCAACTGAAGCTAAGTGTCGCGCGGTGGTGGCAAGGAACAATGTTATCTTCAATGAGGATAGCACTGCTGCCACTAATGATGAGTCTGCGGCGACTGCCAACCAGTCAGTGGTTAGTGATCAAGTGATTATCGATGAAGGCGATCAGGTTGCTGAATCATCGGCTGCATTGAGTAACGCGGTCTCAGTAACAGCAAATGAAGAAAGCCCCGTCTCCTTGTCAGAAGTTGAGGGAGCAGAAAGTGCTCATGGGCAATCAATATTAACGCATGAAGAAATGGCCACTGATTCGCTTGTAAATGGCGATGCTGAATTACTGATTGCTGAACCGGTGACTGTAATTAGACCTAATGAGATCGGGTCGATGGTTAACCAACCGGCACTTGCTAGTTCTGAACAAAATCTTCCCCATGACGATGATGTCGTTAATCAATATCGTAGTGCTGCCCAAGCAATGGCGCATGAAGTCACTAAGGATGATGAGGACGCTATGTCTGGCAACTTTGGTGTTGATTGGCATTTTGATGCGAGCACTGGGACCCTGACGTTAAGTGGTGGGACATTAAATAATAGTTATGGCGATAATCCATGGCGTCGTAAATCGTGGGCGCCATGGATTACTCGCATCGTCATTGCTGATCGAATTATTGCCGGTTCTAACATGAATAGTTTGTTTGCAGATCTCGTCAGTGTGACCCGGTACGAAGGATTGGAGAGGCTTGATACAAGTGCTGTGACGAATATGCAGTCAGTGTTCAAAGAAAACAGTGCGTTGGAAAAGTTAGATCTGAGTGCTTGGAACGTTGGTAATGTTTCAACCATGGTGAATATGTTTATGGGCAGTTTCATGGGTACCGAACTGACCTATCTTAATCTCAGCGGTTGGGATACACGCAATGTAACCAACATGCAAAACATGTTCCAGTATAATGATCAACTTCGAATTATCGATGGGTTAACTGACTGGGATACACGTCGCGTGACGACGATGACCAATATGTTTGCTAGAAGCGGTGTCGGTCATTTGAATCTAGCTAACTTTGATTCTGCAAGTCTGCTTGAAATGGATGGCGCTTTTTCTCAGATGCCCAATTTGGAAGGCATTGAATTTGGGGCGCGATTTACAGTGGCAAATGTCACTAAGATGAATAGCCTGTTTAATAATGACGTCAAACTAAAATCCCTTGATCTATCGCATTTTAATATGCAAAATGTCAAGGCAAACTGGCAAATGTTAGCTGGTTTGACAAGCTTGCAAACATTGACACTAGGGCCGGAGCTTGATTTTGGCCAGCATGGAACGCAACCCTTGGTAGGATTACCAGATATTCCTAAGAATGGCAAGTATACCGGTAAATGGGTCAATGTGGCTGATGCCTCTCAAACGTTCACGAGTGACGAACTATTGGCGAGATATACAGGAAACCAAGCTGAAACGGCTACTTTTGTCTGGGAAATCAAGTCAGCTGCGGCCATTACTGGTAATGACAGTACCCTCTTTGTGAATCAGCAATGGGATTGGTCCCAAAACGTGACCCAGTTAGTTGACCACAATGGCCAGGCTGTTGATCCGGGTGTCTTATTCAGTACTGATCCACAAGCGGTAACGGTGAGTGGGGAGCTAGTTGATACGAGTAAGCCCGGCACGTACCACGTTACTTTGACGTATGCCGGCCGACAAACGACGGTGGTTGTCACGGTCAAAGACAATCAAAGTCAGTTAAATCTGCATGCCCATGATGTCACTGTTGAAATCGATCAGGCAACGGGAAGCGCCGTCTGGCAAGCTCAGGATAACTTTGACAGTGCAACTGATGCGGATGGACGTCCAGTTGATTGGCAAAACGTGACGGTACTTGGCGAACCGGACTTAACGCGACCAGGGACGTACGACGTCGTTTATCAATTTACTGATTTGACTGGGCAGTTAGTAACGGCGACAACAACGGTAACGGTCGCCGAAGCCGAAGTTACCAGTGAGGACCTAACAACACTCGTTGTTCAAGATACGACCGTCACGGTTGGGTCAGACTGGCAGGCAACGGATAACTTAGTGAGTGCGACCGACGCAACGGGAAAGTCGCTGACACTAGCCGACTTAGTGGTGACTGGTGACGTTGATACGACCAAGCCAGGAACCTATGAAGTCAAGTATCAGTACACGAATGTGTTCGGCCAACAATGGACCCAAACAGCGCAGATCACGGTCGTCGCGGATGCCAGTGATGGTGATGACGGCGAAACACCGTTGCCAGGTGAACCAACTGAACCAGAGTTGCCGGCTGAACCAGAACTGCCGAGTGAACCGGAAACGCCGGAAGTACCAGAAGTACCAGAAGTACCAGAAATTCCAGAGGTTCCAGAAACGCCTGAACAACCAGCACAGCCAGGGACAAGTGTTACTGACCAGCCTGATACTGCTGGTGATAATGGTGATTTAACAGGAACGAATACTGGCGCCGTTAATCAAGGTGAACCGCTTGAAATCGACAAGCGACCTGAGTTGACGAGTGACTTGGAGCAGACAGGGATAACGGGGACTAATGATTGGGTACAACTGAACACCAGTGAACACGACGGTTATCCAGACCAGCAATTGGCTGCAACGAATCAAATCAGTAAGCAACCAGCAATGACTGATGAACAAACGGATAACTATGTGAGCGGACAACTACCACAAACAGGTGAACGGACTAACCAGTTGGGCTTAATGGGACTCATGATGCTAATGGTGACTGGTTTGGCTGGTATTGTTGGGATTAAGCGGTGGCGTAGATAATCATGAAAATGGAGCGGTGGATCAATGACACAATCTAAGAAACGTTACAGAATGTATAAAAGTGGTAAAGTATGGGTACTTGCTGGAATGACCTTAGTTGCCCTGAACCTGAACATGGTGAATGGTCGGGCGGATGAACGAACTGATTCCGAAAACCAGATTGAACAAGTCACGACTCCCTGGTTAGCATCAGGGACTGAACAGCAAATGGCGACAGATGAACAGCTTGCCGCCTTGCCGTTATCTGATTCTAGTGACGTCAATACCGTTGAAAGCCAGGTTGATAAGATCAACGATAGTGTTGATGGTGAGCGCGAGGACGCCAACTCAATCGTTGAGCAACCATCTGATGAGCCCGGTAGTGATGAGGCAGATGCACCAAATGAGCAACAAGCTGATTCGCAGTCGAGTGCTTCACAATCGTTGGCGGCTGCCGACACGGATGATTCTGAACAGCCACAGACTGATAATGAATTTAACCAAGCCGTTGAAAGCCCGCAAGATATTGAAGGCCATTCAAAGGAGTCATCTGAGCCGGTACTACCAAAAGGGCAGTTAGGCAGCGATATGACCGAAGTTGTTCGAAATCCGGAACGACCGGAACGCTTGAATGAGCATCGCTATGAAGACAATGATGCGATGACTGGAACTTGGAAGCCAGATTTAAAAACTGATGGCATCAAATGGCATTTTGATGCGAATACTGGTGTGCTAGTGTTAGAAGGCGGGGAAATTTATCAAACACAGGATGGTAATCCTTGGCAATCGAAATCATGGCTGACACGGATTACGAAAGTTATTATCTTAAATCAAGTTAGGATCATCTCGAATGGCGGTAGCTTTTTTGAAGGATTAACGAATGTTGAATGCTATGAAGGACTTGAAAAGATTGATGTTAGCACTGCGACAGAGTTGCAATATTTCTTCGCAGATAATATCGGGGTCAAAGAGCTAGAATTGAGTAGTTGGCAAGTTGGAAATGTGGTTGCTATGGATTACTTGTTTGCCAACAGTTTAGGTGATAGCCAGTTGACGACAATTAATATTTCGGGCTGGGATACGCGCAAGGTTAGAAGTGCCGAGGCCATGTTTGGATTAAACGAACGTTTAACTCAGATTGTTGGAATTGAAAGCTTGAACTTTGGAAATCTTAAATATGCAGCCGCTTTATTTTATAAAACTGGGCTGGCACAACTGGATTTATCAAAATGGGTGACGAATAAACTGGAAAACTTCGGCGGCTGGTTTTGGGGAATGAGTAACTTAACTAGTGTGAAATTTGGTCCTCAGTTTAAGACTGATCAGGTGACCTGGATTCAGCTGCTATTCGCCGGATGTTCTAGGTTGACTGAGGTCGATCTGTCAGGGTTTGATTTACGTAATGTTGAACGAAATTATGGTATGTTTTGGGGCTGTGCTAGCCTTCAAAAAATCACTTTAGGACCACTGACTAATCTGGCGCCGGCTGAATTTGTCTCTGTCGGATTGATGAAAGTTAAGGCTAATGCGCAATACACTGGTTACTGGGTCAATACCGTTGATCCTAATCAGCGGTTAACTAGTCGTGAATTGATAAAACTATATTCAGGTAAGGGGACACCGATTGGGACTTTTGTCTGGGAGAAAAATCAAGCCATAATCCACGCTCACGATGTTACCCTTGAAGTCGGTGACGATTGGAATTGGGCGGATAGCATTGATGGACTAACCGATCAGTTTGGAAAACCAATCGACGTTCAGGCATTATATGCTGACAATCCCCGAGCGGTGAAGTTGTTAGGGGACCGTGTGAATACGAGTCAACCGGGGACTTATCGTGTGACATTCAAGTACGCGGGGAAGACGGTGACAGCCTTAGTTATTGTGACGGCCGACCAGACGAGTCTCAATGTCCATGATACTGAAGTACATGCGGGTGGCACTTGGCACGCACAGGACGGCTTTGACGGGGGAACAGACAAAGATGGTAATTCCATTGATTTCAACGATGTGACAGTTACTGGTGAGGTAGATACGACGAAACCGGGTGATTATCAAATTACCTATACGTATGGGACACAAAGCCACACGGTGACGGTAACCGTTAAGGAAAATCAAAGTAGCTTGAACTTGCATCAGAATCAAGTAACGGTCCATACTGATGGTCAGGGTAGCAGTACTTGGCGGCCACAAACTAACTTTCACAAGGCGACTGATAGCGATGGTCAATTATTAGATTGGTCAGTCATTGAAGTGGTTGGCATGCCAGACTGGACAGTGTCAGGTGATTATCAGGTGACGTACCAATTTAAAGATAAGACTGGTCAATTAGTGACTGCAACTATGACAGTAACAGTTGTTGCTGACGAGCAGACTGAATCGCAAAGCGAGCTGCAAGTTCAAGACTCGACGCTCAATGTTGGCGACAAGTGGCAACCAAGCGATAATTTAGTTCTGGCTAAGGATGTCAATGGTGATGCGTTGACGATTGCCGATTTGGTCGTGACCGGAGCGGTTGATACGAGTCAAGCCGGTGTGTATGAAGTGACTTATCAGTACACGGATGCAAGTGGTCAAGTACTGACCCGCGTGGTGACAATTACCGTTATCGCGGCGGCCAACAACGGCAATGTTGACCAGCCAGAAATACCTACCGATGGTTCAGACGCAACGCAACCTGGAACCGCTGACGGCGACGAAAACGGTATGACGCAATCTGAGACACCCGCTGATGGAAATGAAGGCCAAACGGCAATGCCAGATGATGATCAAATGGGGAGCGGTGCGGTCGAAGTGCAAGCTGGCGATTCAGGTGCACCGACGATGACGAATGGGATGCAAACGACCGCGACGACTGACTATCGATTAACGGCAACGGCAAATCAAGCTGGCAATAAGCAGCAGGAATTGCAACCGGTCCACTCAGATGACACAGCCACGACAGCCAAACTTGGGTCAGCGAACTTACCACAAACTGGTGAATCACCAAGTCGTGCCAACGTGATGGGAACGTTACTGTTAGGTTTAACGGTGCTTGGAGGTTGGCTGGGTTTTCGAAGCAAGAAGCGACAATGAACAACTAGGCAACGAGACAAAAGTGCCGACGAAATAAAAGTCTTGCCCAATAAGTCTGACAAACCATGGTGGATGCTTGGACGACGAGATGGATGACGACACTAAAAAGACGCTTCAAGAAGCAGTTAATTCTTGAAGCGTCTTTTTACATTATTCTGATTAGCGAGTTATTGAACTTTAGCAACAAGCTGTTCAGTAAACGCATCTAGCGCTTTGATATCGTCTGCTTCAGGGGCGAGATTAACGAAGACGTCCGGGGCACCCTGAGTAGCCCCAGTCTTCTTCAATGCGTTACTGAAATCGGTAACAGCACGGCAATAATCATCATCATAGAAGGTATCGCCAGAGCCGGCGCAACCGTAAATCTTGCCGGTTAAATCTAAATCCTGTAAGTCCTCGTAGAAGTCGAGTCCCTCTTCAGGGAGGGCGCCCTCAT
>OMJG01001622.1_pt1 | contig 12606 bp, 11 predicted proteins | sample 1646431 | NCBI WGS metagenome assembly OMJG01 (sample SAMN03771674, study PRJEB25209) | food metagenome | isolation source: Cotija cheese | place: Mexico:Jalisco,Michoacan | collected 2011-12-12 | reverse complement strand
TCGCCCTCGCGGAAGCGTTCTTTCCGGCATGAGGTGGCGGCCGTTCTAGGCCGGGCTCGCACCGCCCAGATGCCCCAGATTCACACTGATCCGGTCGGCCACCTCGATGAGCTGTTCGGTGAGGTCGTCCCGGTCGAGGGTCTTGAGCATGGACCGGCGACCCGAGACCGACACCGCCGCGCACACCGAACCGCTGTGGTCGCGGATAGGGGTGGCCAGGCAGAAGCGTCCCAGCGCGAACTCCTGGTCCTCGACGGCGAAGCCCCTTGCCGTGACCTCCTGCAGTTCGTCGGTCAATGCCGCATGGGTCGAGATGGTGTGGGCGGTGTAGACGGTCAGATCGGGCCCCAAGAGCTCCACCCGTTCCTCGGGGGTCGTGTCGAGCAGCAGGCACTTTCCCAGGCCCGACGCGTGCAGCGGAATCGAAGCCCCCGTCATCGACTGGTTCTTGGGGGAGAGGTCGCCCTCGAAGTGGCAGAGGTAGACGCAGCTCGCACCCTGACGGATGCCCAGGTTCGCACTGAGTCGGGTCGACTGCGCCAGGGACTGGCACATCATCCTGCCCTCGCGGAACACCGGGTCGTGGTTGAGCTCCTGAGTGGCCAGCTGCAGCAGCTTCGTCCCCAGGACATAGTCGCGCTCGGTGATCTTGCCGACATACCCCAGTTCCTGCAGCGTCGCCAGCAGACGGGTCGTCGTCGAGACCCCGAAGCCGGCGGCCTCGGCGATCTCCGATGCCCGCATGCTCGCCGCCGATGAGCTCGCCACGACGTCGAGGATCGTCGCCGCGCGCGCGATGCTCTGGTGCAGCTGCTGGTCAGCCATCGATGCTCCTCGCGATCGCAGTGGACGACGACGTCGCGCCGCGGCGGGAGGGATCCTCGTCACCGCGGCTCGAGGTCATCGTATCCACGGCGATGCGGCTCGACCGCTGGGCGTCGCGTACGCCTTGATCGCACTCACGCTCACATATGGCGCACCATTGGTGGCAGTGACCACCAGACGCAGTCGGTCGATCTGCACCGGGCTCACATCGCACACCACGTGGCGGTGGCGATTCTCGGTGACCTCGGCGAGCGTCGTCCAACCGTCCTGCGACCCGGGCCGATGGCCCTCGATCCGGAAGTCGGCCGCCAGCGTCGGCACCACGAGATATGGCGTCCGGTGGTGGTGGAGGTTGATGAGGTCGGCGTCGACGTCGTCATTGAGGACGATTCGTGCGGACGCCACCGTGCGCGGCTCGGGCAGGTCGAGTTCCAGCCACTCGTCGACCGCGACCTTCCCCTCGGCCGTCGCCGGAGTGGGTTCCTCGAGCTTCGAGGCCCACATGTGCGGCCCTCCCCACGGGCGCTGGTAGGCATCGAGTACCCGCTCGGCCTGGTAGGCGCCGGTCCCGGGCGAGACCGTGAGAACCGGAACATGACCGCGCTCGGTCCGGGCGATCCAGGTCGTCAGCAGTTCGTCGGGCTCGTCCGGGATGCGCGGGTCGAAGCCCTTGTCATGCGGCCCCTTGTGGCGCAGCATCATCAGCCCGTAGGGGTAGGTGCCAGTCAGATGCAGCGCCACCGCGGGGTTGTGACGCACGATGATGACGCCGTTGCATGCGGCCGCGGGCCGCCAGTCGAATTCGACCGGAAGCCATTGCTCGGGCCCGGCCCCGATGCGCAGTGTGCGAGTGGCGACGCGATCCACGGGGACGTAATTCTGGGGCTTGCCAGTGCTCCACAGCTCGACGGTCAGCTCGGTGGCCTCCTCGGCGTCCACCAGGAATGAGATCTCGTCGAGCCGCGGGTCGACCGGCACCACGACCGCGACGTCGTCGGCCAGTCTCATCCGCTCGGATCCGTCCGGTGTCTCGACGCGGGCCTGGGTGCTCGACGCCGCCACCGCCGCGTCCTTCAGCAGATTCTCCCGGTCATCGACTTCCACCCCCAGGACGGACCCGTCCTCGCGCATCAGGACCTGCTGCAGCTCGCCGGGGTGCTCTCCGAAGTGCCGCGCATCGACGTTCTCCCGCCCCATCAGCACCGCCGCTGTCCCGATGGCCTGCCCCTCGGTCGCGCAGGTCGCCATTACCCGTGCCGATCCCTCGGCGATGTGGGTGGCGGAGATATCGCGCCCGGCCAGGAGCAGGTTGCCGATGTCGCGCGAGTACAGACTGCGGAAGGGGATCTGATACGGGCCGGGAGAGTAGCGCTGACGTGCGCCGGGATCGGCCGCGTACATGCCCTCCACCGGGTGAAGGTCGATCGACCAGCCGCCGAATGCGACGGCGTCGTCGAAGGAGCGCTGGTTCATGAGGTCGGACTGGGTGAGTACATGATCGCCCACGAATCGCCGGTACTCGCGGCGTCCCGGGATGGAGCCGACCCACTCCAGAGTCAGGTTCTCGGCGTCGAACTGTCCGGAGTTCTTGATGTAGTCCCAGATCCCGAAGATCACGCCCAGCAGCTCGTCGCGAATACGGTCGGAGTCCTTGACGATGTCGAGATGGCCGCCCCATTCGATCCACCAGTAGTCGCAGCCGTTGTCGCCGGTGCGGATGATCCGGTTGGCGGGAATCGGCGTCGTGGTGATGTCTCGTGCGATGTTCGGGGCCACGAACCTCTGCGGGGAACCCGCATCCTTGGTGTAGAAGAACATCGACGAGCCGAGGAACTCCCCATCGGGTGTCTGCGGAGCCCATTCCTCCCCAAACTGGTCGCGGCCCTCGCGTCCCGTCATGTACTCGGCCCCGGCCAGGGCTCCGACCAGGCCGTCGCCGGTGCAGTCGGCGAAGACCGGGGCGGTGAACGTGGTCCACGTCTCGGTCTGCATGTTCCATCCCGACACCGATGAGATCCGGGTGCCGTTCTCGCCGCTCGTGACGTCGTGGACGTCGGTGTTGAGGTGCAGGTGGATGTTCGGTTCGGCGCGGACGGCGTCGAGCACCACCTGATCCCAGTAGATGGCACTCCCCTCCGGATTGCGGTACTGGTTCTCCAGGAACAGCTCGCCCATGATCCCGGTCTCCCGGGAGAAGCGCTGGGTGCCGTGTGCGGTCGCCCCGACCACCCAGACCCTGACCTCGCTGGAGGAGTTGCCGCCCAGTACCGGCCGGTTGGTGACCAGACTCACGCGCGCTCCCAGCCGCGCGGCCGCGATCGCTGCACAGCTGCCGGCCAGCCCGCCGCCGACCACGACCAGATCCGCCTGCTCCGTTACCTCTGCGACCACGATTCCTCCCTGAAGTCCTGACATCCCCGTCGGGTCCTTGACATCTCTGTCAGATACCAAGAGACTAGCGCACATCGAATGAATAGTTGCAACAGACGCAACCACACGTGCGAACTATGCAATACTTCGAGGCGTGGCCGGGCCGAGGGAGACATCGAGAGGGCCACAAAGAGCAGGGAGGCTCTGACGATGAACCAAGACATGGCGACCGCCGACGCGCAACGGTAGGCCCAGGAGATCGAGAACGACGCCCAACGACGCCAGGCGTTGAAGAAGGTGCTGCCCGCGGCCGGCATCGGCCACTTCGTCGAATGGTTCGACTTCGGGCTCTAAGGCACCCTCGCCACCGTCATCAGCGCAACCTTCTTCAACAGTGACAATCCGCAGTCGGCGCTACTGTCCACATTCGCCGTATTCGCCGTCGGGTTCATCATGAGGCCCATCGGCGGCATGTTCTGGGGATCGCGCGGCGACCGCCATGGACGCAAGAACGTCCTGGCCACAGTCGTCATCCTCACCTCGGTGTCCACCTTCCTCATCGGCGTCCTGCCGACCTACTCCCAGATCGGGGTGTGGGCCTCGGTCCTTCTGGTGCTGGTGAGGCTGCTGCAAGGATTCGCGGCCGGTGGCGAGAGCTCGGGGGCGACCTCCCTCCTGCTTGAGTACGCCCCCTCGAAGCATCGCGGCTTCGTCACCAGTTTCATCGACGTCTTCGGATTCCTGGCATTCCTGGCCGGTGCCGCTCTCGGCCTGCTGCTCACCTTGACGATGGGCGAGGACACCCTGAACTCCTGGGGCTGGCGCATCCCGTTCTGGGTGGCACTGCCGCTGGGTCTGATCGGCGTCTACCTGCGGATGAAGCTCGAGGACACTCCGGAGTTCCGCGCCGCCCAGGAGGGCGGCGAGGTGACCGACTCTCCGCTGCGAGACTCCTTCAAGGTGGCGTGGAAGGCACTGCTGTTCTGCGTCGGGTTCGTCGTGGTCAAGGCCGTGGGGCACTGGCTGTTGCAGACCTTCATGCCCTCGTATCTGAAGACCGATCTCAAGTACAACCAGACGCAGAGTTTCGAGGTGACGGTGATCGGCTTCCTCGTCATCGTGGTCCTCGTGCCGTTCTTCGGCTGGCTGAGCGACACAGTGGGGCGCAAGCCGTTGATGATCGGCGGCTGCATCGGCTTCGTCGTGCTGAGCTATCCGACGCTGATGCTGATGGGCAGTGGCCACTTCTGGGCCGCCGTTGCGGCGATGGCCATTCTGGGAGCCTTCATGGCCGCCATCGACGGGGCGATCAACGCCGCCATGCCGGAGCTCTTCCCGACCAACATCCGCTACGGGTCGATGTCCATCTCCTACAACGTCGCGGTCTCGGTCTTCGGCGGAGTGACGCCCTACGTGGCCACCGGGCTCATCGCCTGGACCGGCAACAACTACTCGCCGGCCTTCTTCATCGGTGCGGCGGCGCTCATCAGCATGATCACCATCTTCCTGGCCCCGGAGACCGCGCACCGCAACCTCGTCGCCCGGGCCGGAGACCAGACGCAACTCACGACAGCTCACAACCACTGACCGGCGAGGGGGCCGACCATGGGCACCAGTATTCAACGACGAGATTTGCTTACACTCTCGGCCGCAACGGCGGGGGCTGTGGGTCTGGCCACGGCGTTCCCGTCGACGGCCCGGGCATCGAGCCCGAGCTCGGGCGTCATCCAGCTCACCGACCATGACACGACGCTGCGCTGGGGCCACGACGCCCAGGGCTGGAGACTGACCGAGGTCTCCACGAACAGGGGTCACGCGAGAAGGAGTGCGGCCTCACCGTCGGGGCTGCACAGTCTCTGGTACGTGCCCGAAGGCGACGCCCCGGCGGCCGACACGATCCGACGGGTGTCCGCCGGACGGCGCCTAAGCTTCAGACCCACTCGAGCTGAACACTCGGGCTGAACACTCGGGCCGCTCGATCAGGCTCAGCGCGTCGACGGAGGCCGGGACGGTGATCTCCACGTGGTGGTTGTCGGGCGGCCAGGTCCTGGTGCAGGTGAATTTGACGGCCTCCCGGGCGGGCTGGTTCGGACTGCCCTCGCCGTCTCTGGTGACCGTCGCGGACCGTGACCTCGCCTGGGGGGGTCGTACCCGGTTACTGGGCGTCGTCGAGGACAGAGAAGAACGATGAGCTCACGTACAACTACCAGTTCGGGGTCCCGACCGTGCCGCTCGTTACGAATGAGGTCACGACCACGAGCCTGGTGTCGATTCTCCAGAGCCGCCGCGACGGGCTGAGCGTGGCCGCCCTGGCCGAGCCCCGCCTGGCCCGTGATCCGTGGGAGTCCGATGCCACCACTCTGTCCACCTGGCATGTGGGAGCCTCCCTGAGGGCCCTGTCGGGTCCGCTGTCGCCGACCCTCGTCTACCCGGTCCCGGGCCAGGAGGGCTCGCACCTCGACGCCGGCCAGACGGTCACCGCCAGTTACCGCTACATCGTCTCCCCGGGGTCGTGGGAGCAGATCGCGGCCACGACGATGACCGACCCCTACGGCGTCCGTCGCCATCTACAGCTCGCCCGGGTTGAGGACTCACTGTCTCACCGGATCCACCGGATGCACGACTTCATCGTCCTTCCTGACTCGAAGTGGCACACCTGGGAGTACCAGGGAAAGACTCTCGGCGCCGAGAGCGGCAAACCGTCCGACGTCGGGGCGATGTGGATGATGGCGAAACTCACCGACGACCCGATCATCATCAATGACCGGCTCCCATATGTCCGCAACTACAAGCTGGCCCAGCAGGACTCGATATCCGGGCCCTTCGGCGGAGCGGCACTCGGGGAGTACTTCAAGGACAATGCCTTCGTCAGCGAGATCGTGTGGGCGGGCCGCTCTGGCAAGGACTACGTCTCGCCGATCTTCACGACCTTCTACACGCTTGCAGACGTCGGCAACATCCTGCTCTTCGACTCCGACGACGTAGAACTGAAGACCCGACTGCGGGCGGCGGCCGACAAGCTGGCGTCCTGGCAGCACGCTGACGGGAGCTTCGATGTCGGATATGTCCGCGACAGCCCGACGACACTGAAGTACCCGCAGCTCAAGGACTACCGGGCGACTTGGTACGGGTTCCTGTGCGCCCACCGTGTGCTCGGAGACTCGAAATATCTCAAGGCGGCGCGGCGAGGGGCCGACTGGTTCATCGCCAATGCGGTGGCCACCGGCAATTATCTCGGGGTCTGCGACGACACCCATCTGGTGAGGGACTTCGCTGTGATTTTCGCAGCTCAGGCGCTGCTCGACCTCTACGACGTCACCCACGAGTCGCGGTACCGGAGCGCCGCCGTCACGGTGGCGAGGCAGTACCTGCTCCACATCTACGACCACCCCACGCCGACCACGAAGACGAGAACCTTCCACGGCACCGAGATGCCCGACTGGAAGACCAGTCAGGTGGGTCTGAATTTCGAGCATGCCGGATACGACGGGTCAGCCAACCGGAGCGGGCCGATCCTGTTGGCTAGCCACGCTGGCGCCTTCGTGAGGTTCTACGAGATCACACACCAGCGGATCTTCCTGGACCTCGCCCGAGCAGCGGCCCGAGGGCGTGACGCCTTCGTCGATCCCGAGAGCGGCATTCCGTCCTACTACTGGAAGACCGGCAACACCGAGGCTTATTCACGCGGTTGATTTCAAATAATGCGGCGCGCTTAACATAGGAGCGGCCTGTTTCGGTCGATAATTGGGTTACCACACTCAAAAACGACAGGAACAGACCGCTCAAATGAAGAATAGCACGGGACTGGACGTTATCGTCTTTCAGGAGCTGATCGACATCATCATCGACTCTCATCACGAGGTCCGGGTTCCGCCGGTTCTCGGACTCGTCGCAGCGTTGAAGGCGACGTTGATGTACCTGCGCCGTAACCGCACCCAAGCCGACATCGCAGACGGCTACGGGGTCTCGCAGCCCACGATCAGCAGGGCGATCACCGCGCTGGTCCCGGTGATCGCGGCTGTCCTGGACCATCTGGTCCCCGTTGCGGAGGATGTCGCCCCGGGAGACGTGTACCTGATCGACGGGACCCTGCTCCCATGCTGGTCCTGGACAGATCGGCCCGACCTGTACTCGGGGAAACACCACACCACTGGAGTCAACGTGCAGGTCGCCTCCAGCCTCGAAGGACGGATCGCGTGGGTCTCCGGCCCCCTGCCCGGATCCACCCACGACGTCACCGCCCTCGACACCCACGGCCTGCTCGACGGACACGACCCGACCCAGTTCATCGCCGACAAAGGCTATATCGGAAGACAAATGACCACTCCCGTCAAGAAACCCATCGGCCACGAACTTCCCGAGAACGACAAAACCTACAACACCAGCGTGAACAAACTCCGCTGGCCAATCGAACGAGCGATTTCCCACCTCAAGAACTGGCGCATACTCCACACCGACTACCGACGCCCCTTCAACACCCTACAAACCACACTAACCGCAGTCCTCGGACTCTACTTCCTAACCAACCCGTGAATAAGCCTCGCTGGCTTCCTCGGCCAACACCATCTGGCGCGAAAGCAAGCTCACCAAGAAGGACGCCGACATCGACAAGCTCATCGACCCGACCTACGTCAACAAGTGACCACAGGTGATGCCCATCGCAGCGGTGCTGCCGACCAACAGGGCCTCACCGCTGCGGGCCGGCCTACGCGAACCTCTCCACCACATCTGGAGGAAGAAGATATGACAGCGACCACGAGCGAGGCACGGACAGACCTACCCGACTCGCTCTCAACCCAAGCACAGGCGCAGCCATCGGGTCGCGGGCCAGGCGCCCGACGGCTCGGGGACGCGTTCTCCCCGATAGGCAGGAGTCGTCACCGCTCAACACTGCTCGTCGGCCTCGCCGCGTTCATCCTCCTGCTCGCGCTGTGGAGCGCGGTCTCCTACAGCGGGATGGTCGATCCTCTCTTCCTGCCGACCCCGAGCGACACCCTCCTCGCGGGCGTGACGATATTCCAGAGCGGCTTCGGATCTGATATCGGGATCACAGTGTTCAGAGTGATGGGCGGATTCCTCATCGCGTCAATCATAGGAATTCCGCTCGGCGTCCTCGTCGGAACCTACGCACCAGTGAGCTCCTTCCTGGAACCGGTGTTCTCCTTCGTCAGGTATATGCCCGCCTCCGCCTTCATTCCGCTGTTCATCCTATGGATCGGGATTGACGAGACCGAGAAGATCGCCATCATCATTCTGGGAAGCCTTCCCCAGATCGTCCTCATGGTGGCCTCCAACATCAGGAATGTCCCGATGTCCCTCGTCGAGGCGTCCTACACGCTCGGCACCAACCGTGGCAATGTGCTGTGGAAGGTCATCGTGCCCAAGGCGTCCCCCGACATCCTCGACACCCTGCGCATCGTTCTCGGGTGGGCATGGACCTATGTGATCGTCGCCGAGATCGTCGGGGCTTCCTCGGGAATCGGGTACTCGATCCTCCAGTCGCAGCGCAGCATGGCGGTCGACCAGATTTTCGTCGCCATCCTCACCCTGGGCCTCATCGGCCTCATCGTCGACAACCTTCTCGTCCTTGCCAACCACACCGCCTTCAAGTGGAACAACGTCAGGGAGTCAGAATGAGCACTGCTACCGCTGAGGCACTCGAGAGCCTCGAGATCCAAGGCGTCTCCAAGACCTTCACCACCCACAAGTCCTCCGTCCCGGCACTGTCGGCGACCGATCTGAACGTGAGGCCCCGGGAGTTCGTCAGCCTTCTGGGACCCTCCTGCTGCGGCAAGTCGACGCTCCTGCGGATTATCGCCGGACTGACCAAGGCCACCGACGGCCAGGTAAGCATCAACGGCCGCGAGGTCACCGGTCCCGGGCCCGACCGGGGCATGGTATTTCAGGCCTACACACTGTTTCCGTGGCGCAGCGTTCTCCGAAATATCACCTTCGGGCTGGAGCAGCAGGGCCGCAGGAAGCCCGATGCACGAAAGGTCGCCGACGAGTACATCGATCTGGTCGGCCTGCGCGGATTCGAGAACTCCTACCCCTCGGCCCTTTCCGGCGGCATGAAGCAGCGCGTCGCCCTGGCTCGGGCTCTCGCGGCCGACCCGGAGGTACTGCTGCTCGACGAGCCGTTCGGAGCACTTGACATGCAGACCCGAGAATCCATGCAGGACCTGCTTCGCAAGGTCTGGGAACGCACCCGCACCACCGTCATCATGGTCACGCACGACATCGACGAGGCAGTACTCCTCTCGGACCGGGTCGTGGTGATGACCGGGCGCCCCGGCGTCATTCAGGAGATCATCCCCATCGAGCTCCCGGTCGAGCGAACAGGACAGACCCGTCTGAGCGAGGAGTTCATGAGGTATCGACGAAAGGCGACACTGGCTCTGCACGGGCAGCCTGTCGACGAGGCATAGACGCCGGTTCGCTCAACAGGTCTCCACCACGGCCGCGCACCCGAGCCCGCCACCGATCGATATCCCTGCAAGCCCGAACCGTCCCCGACGCCGGCGGACCAGCTGAGTGAACAGTCGGACCATCAGCACCGCTCCGGATGCCGCCCAGGGATGACCCAATGCGATGGCGCCGCCCTCGGGGCAGATCCGGTGCTCGTCGATGCCCAGGGCGTCGGCGCACGCCAACACCTGACCCGCGAAGGCCTCGTTGAGTTCGACCACATCCATCTGCTCGACGCCGAGGCCGGCATCTGCCAGCGCCGCACGAGCGGCGGGAACCATCCCCCACCCGGGACGATCCGGATCACATCCGGCGCTGGCCATCGACAGCACCCGTAGCCCCGGACACCCGAGCGTCCGATGGGTCGGGTCGTCGATCATGGTGATCACCGCCGCACCATCATTGACGCCGCATGAGTTCGCCGCGGTCGCCGTACCCCTGGGGGTGAAGGCGGGGCGAAATCGTGCAAGCCTCGCTGCGGTGAATCCGGGCCGAGGACGCTGATCCTCGGCGCAGCCCGCTACCGGCACGATCTCGTCCTGGAACGCCCCGTCACGCTGTGCTCCAATCGCCCGCTGGTGGGACCGCAGCGCATAGTTGTCCTGCCGCTGCCTACCGATCCCCTGCTCTGCTGCGAGCAGGTCAGCGGCCTCCCCCATCTCCGGATCCTTCCACGGCGGCGGGGCGAACACCGCCCGCTGATAGGCCTGCACTGGCCGATCGGCGGTGGCCGGCCACATCGTGACGGGCTGGGTGGACGTCGCCTGGACTCCTCCCGCAAGAACGACCCCGCGCCGACTGCGGCACCGATCCCAAGCGTGCTCGATCGCCGCCATCCCGGACCCGCACTCGCAGTCGACGCTCTGCGCCGGCACTGTGACATCCAGGCCCGCGGCCAGTGCGGCGACTCGGCTCGGATTGCCGCCGGGCCCGCGGATGTTGCCGAGCACTACCTCGCCGACGCCCAGACCGTCGGGCAACCTGCCGGCGAGACTCTCCAGAACTGGTGATGACAGGTCCGTCGTCGTCAAGTCGCGGAACACCCCACCGACGGTGCCGATCGGAGTCCGCAGCGCGTCGATGATGACGGGTGCCCCGGTCACAACACACCCTCCCGCTGCGACAGCGCCGCCCGCAGCGCCCGGAGATCAACTTTTCCGCTGGGAGTCAGCGGCGGCGCCGGCACGCACTCCCACCGCCGCGGTCGGTCGGCGCCGTCGAGGTGACGCCGTGCCCAGCTGCGCAGCACGGGAAGATCCACACCATCGGTGACCACCGCCGTCAAGACCTGGCCGATACTCGGATGCGGACACCCCAGCAGGAAGACCTCGCCCCTGGCCTCGGCCTGCAGCCGCTCCTGCAGCGGCGCCAGGAGGACCGTCTGGCCGGCCGTCGTCACCGCCCCATCACGGCCGAATACCTTGAGCCGGCGGCCATCCAATTCTCCCCGGTCGCCAACGGTGGCGAACCCCTCGGCGTCGATCATCAGCGGAGCGTCCGTAGCGGAGCTCAGATACCCCTTCGACAGCCACGGGGAGCGCACCCAGATGCGGCCGTCTCCGATCCTCACCTCGGTCTCGTTGAAGACGGCCAGATCGTCGGCGCAGCTCCCCACTGCGATCATCGACATCTCCGCCGCACCGTAGTAGTGGACGATGCGAACGCCCTGTGCCCGGGCGCGGTCCCGCAGGCCTCTTGAGAGCCCGTCCCCAGCGACGATCGTGGTCCTGAGACGACGGGACGCAGGCAGTCCGGCATCCAGCAACCGCACGAGCACCGCGGGCGTGACCTGCCAGACGGTCGAGGAGCCGGCGTCATGGGCTGTCCAGGCAGCACCGCAGGACTCGGCGAGGCAGGCGGCGAACAGATTCATCGTCGAGCCCATAGGGCCGGGGATCCAGATGCGATCCTCGGCCGTCAGGCCGCAGATACGGGCGATGTGCGGGAAGCTGCCGACCCAGGAGGCCGTGGTCCGCACGATGACGCGGCCCCGGCCAGTCGAAGTGCCCGATGTCCGCAGCCCGACGAGGTGGCCGTCGGCGTGGGCGTCCCAGAACTGTCCGACGGCCTCCGGTCCCTCGTCGAGAACCCTGACCGGTATCGGCCCGTCGGGACTCTGCCACGTCTCCTCAGCCACGGTTGCGCACCGGCAGAAGCTTAGGGAAGGCGGTGAAGACTCCGATCGCGAACATCACGGCGACAGCGGCTTTCACCAGGTCGAGGGCGAGCAGGGGCAGGTTCAGAACGATCGCGGCGTGCAGACTCAGGGACGCATTCACCATCTGGCCGGTCACACCGCCCACATAGACCAGGGCGACAGAGTCCAGCGCCACCCCGTAGAGGCTGGCAGCCATCACCGGACGACGTGGACGACGTCTCAGCACCATCGTGGCCAGGGCACCGGCAATGAATCCCGACAGGATGAATCCGATGAAGTACCCCCCGCTGGCGCCGAGCAGCGCACCGGGACCGCCCTGCTGACCCCCGAAGACCGGGACGCCCAGTAGCCCCACCAGCACGTAGAGCCCGCAGGCCGCTCCACCCCGGACCGAGCCAAGTACCAAGGGGATGAGGATCACCACGAGCATCTGGAGCGCGAAGGGCACGCCACCCACCATGAAGATCGGCGGCACCGCGGCCAACGCCGCGATCATGGCGGCGAACACCGCGATGAGGGCGATGTCCTGGGGCTGGAAGCCCTTCCTCGGCCTGTCTGATGCCCTGGCACCGGAACCGAGCGCACTGTCGGGATCCGTCTTGTGCTCGATGACCACCTGCAATGACTTGCCCATGTCCGATGTCCCTTTCGGAGAGCTCAGGAGCGGCCCTCCGGCCGCTTTCGGCACGAGCATAGCCAGATCTACTGAACACTGTTCAAGTGGGTCGGATTGGGCCCCTTCGCATGCCGAAGATGGACGTTTCGCAATCTCGTTGTCGCCGGGG
>OMJG01001621.1_pt1 | contig 12606 bp, 5 predicted proteins | sample 1646431 | NCBI WGS metagenome assembly OMJG01 (sample SAMN03771674, study PRJEB25209) | food metagenome | isolation source: Cotija cheese | place: Mexico:Jalisco,Michoacan | collected 2011-12-12 | reverse complement strand
TCGTTTCTGCTTTGCTTGCTTCACTCGTTTCTGCTTTGCTTGCTTCACTCGTTTCTGCTTTGCTTGCTTCATTCGCTTCTGGACTTTGTTCATTAGAAGCGGTTTCAACTATGCCTGTATTATTTGACTCATCCCTGCCAGTCGACGTCTGTTGAACAGATATCGTTTCATTAACATCAGCATTAACAGAATCATAATCCACTATTATCGAAAAAGTTGCAGCAACTGCAGCTATCCAATATTTTCCCGATTTATACATTTTTTTTACCATATGAATAATTTCTCCAACTTTTTTGCTCAATTATAATTATAAACGAAAAACAATTTTATCATACTACATACATGCCTTAAAAAACATCATTAAAAAAGTTATCTTTTTATGAATTCTAAATAATAAAAGAAGCTAAACGCATCCTCTTTGTTTTAGCTTCTTTCATAAAATATATATTCAGTTAAAAGGTGTTCCCTACTTTTTTAAAGTTGTACTACATTATACTTTACGCAGAATTCCTTTAGCATCTGCAATATACTTTGTACCTTCAATTACTATAGTTTTATTAGTTACTAGCACACCATTATTATCAAAATAATATTTATTTCCCCAATTACTATAGAATTGATTCGTTAAACGTGCACCATCATTGCCGAAGTAGTATGTTTTACCCCAGTTACTATAGAATTGATTTGTATAACGGGCGCCATCATTTCCAAAATAATATAACTTGCCCCAGTTACTATAGAACTGATTCGTATAGCGAGCACCATCTTCACCATAATAATACAATTTACCTTGGCTATCACTTCTAAATTGGTTTGTTAATCGCGCACCGTCATTACCAAAGTAATAGGTTTTACCCCAGTTACTATAGCTTTGATTCGTATAACGTGCACCATCATTGCCAAAGTAATATAACTTCCCCCAATTGCTATAGAAGCGATTAGTATAACGCACACCATCTTCACCAAAGTAATACATCTTACCCCAGTTACTATAAAACTTATTCGTGTAGCGAACACCATCATTACCATAATAATAAACTTTATTATCAGCTGTGAAGTCAAAATAATCTTTCTTCATTGCTCCTGTCTTTGGATCGAAGAAATAAGTTACATCATCAACTGTTTGGGTTCCTGTCTGACGCTCATTATTTTTATAGTAATAGGTTGCATTACCTTCTACCTTCAAACCGTTTATTCTTAATGTTTCCGGCAATGCTATGTTATCAAAATCTAACTTGAAGTAGGTACCTGTATTCCAATCTTTTAATACATAGCCCATTCCACGTCCTAGAACATTTGAACCGTTCATATATTTGGCAGACCATTGTTTGATTTTGGTAGTTATATTCAATTTATTACCATTTTGATCATTAAACAAATCCGGATAGAGCTTATCAATTTTCTCTAAGTATTTACCTCCATACTCATTTTGATACTCTCCACCACCAACACTGTTTACAACATATAGTTCAGTACCAAACGCATTATTCAAAGTATTGTTAAACATATCTGTTCTTTGCACTGTTACAACTTCTTGCGTATTATTAAGACCATATATTTGATTAGCGACAAAATCAGCCATAGCTTGAATACCTTGACCATGTAAACTACTAATTGCGTTTCTTAAATCAGAAGCCATGCCATATTTAGTAGGTGTGTTAAATCCTAAATCATAACGATCAGATAATCCATAACCATTTTTGGTCACTACATCAACGAAAGTTGATCCTACCAGGTCACTAACATCACTAGAACGATACTGAGGTGCTAATTCAAAACTAGTAATTCCCCAACTCTTAAACAAATCAACATTTTCTGCAATTTTAACATTGGTAAAATCATCATGATTCGTGGTAATTGGTTGAAAATTAGAAAAGCCTTCATACATAACATTAGAATCTAAGGCAGCATTACTGTGAAATACTTTACCATCAGTTGTTGCATTAGTAGATGCCTCTGTGCGTGCATCCTGTGTATCAGGTGCACCAACTGGTACCCAAACTGCTAAATACCCAGCTACCTGTGGATTCAAATATCCTTTAATTGCTGTGTTTTCCATCCCATTAATATTATTCCCATTGAATACTAAATCACCATTTTTATCAGTCCACACAATGGGTGCATTATTACCATATACTTGTATTCCCTCATCATTAGTTAACATCAAAGCTTGGTAAGCTTGATTGGCATGCGCCGCTCCCATATGAAGAACAATCTGATCAGTAGAAGATAGTCTTAAATTAGTATTGTTAGAAGCAACGACACCCATACCTTCCGTTCTTGACTCAACTGCACCTACATCGTTTGCGGTCATAACATTTTTACCATAACGGACACTGGTCAATACTTCTTGATCTTTGTTATCACCCACTTTTTCTACTGCCATTGATTGACCGCCAGCAACATATTTAATTCGAGCTTTTAACAATGCATCAATTGCTGAATAATATATTGTTGGTTTGCTCATATATTGTTGAGAAGAATTTTGATCATAATCTTGATACATGTCACTATAATATAGACGAGGCACAGTATCTTTATTCGATAGAAGCAACGCATATGATGCTGGAATATTATAATAATTGTACTGTTTTGTTAGAGATAATTGATCTTCGTAATAAAGTTTCAAGCCCTTTTCAAGTTGATTTAAATTGATATTATCCAAGGAAATACTTTGATCATTATTAGCTATCTTAGATGCATTTATAACCTCATCTTGACTTCCTCGATCATGTGATCTAATCATACTGTAATTAGGCACCACACTGCTTTCAATTGATGAATTATTTTGATAGTTAACATTAGTTTTATTATCTGTCTCTAATAAATCACTTAAGGTTTTGCTTGCTTCAGTTGAAGGTTTAGCTAATGATTCTTTAACATCATCATTCCACTGTGAAACAATTAATGCAGAATTATTTTTCTTAGTTTCATCTGTTCCATCTTCTACAATAGAAATATGTTCATTAGCTACTTTCTCATTTTTAGTTAACTCGTCAGATTTTTGCAAAAATTGATAAACTTTAGTAGAAGCTTCACCTTTCATATATATAACAGCATCCATACGAACACCATCAAAATTTGCGGTATCATCATTACCTGTAAGGCTACCGAAGTTCATTAAATAGTACAACCAATTAATATTTTCAGCTATCACTTGTGGGTTGGAATTATCAATATCATTACCTAATAAATATTCATAGTAGTCATGTTCACGAGAGTTAGAGTTAGCCCATGATGTCTCTGAATTATTAATATATTTTAAGTACCCTCCTTGGAGTGCCCATGAATCTTTAACTAATTGTCCTGGCCCTTCGTATTCAGAATTTTCATTCCAAATAAATTGTTGCTTCAAAAAGGATGGTCTATCTCCATGTGCTTCAAACAATAAATCTTTTAGCCAAGCCGTACTCTTTTCACGATAAATTCGTTTCTCAATTTCATTTTGAGCTGATTGAGCTGCTTCATTTAAAGTATTTTGATCAGAAAAAATTGTGAATTGCGTTTGTTTTGACAATAGATCATTCTCTTGCATTAATTTCAGGTAATTAACTTCAACATTTTTGTTTGGCCACCAGACAGTTATCATTGGACGATAATCATTCTCTGATGCCGTTTGCCAAGTTGATCCAGTTGCATCAGCAATTACTTCTTTTGGTCGATACCATGAATCAGCTGTCAAGAAACCATCTACAACATTGGTAAAACTACTTTTATCTGTGTTATATGCTTGCGTATGAGCAGAATAAGCATCAGGTGTTGCTGATGCTTCTGTATTAGTAAATAAGTATTGCCCGTTACCATTATCATCGAAATAGTAAGTAACATTATTGACAATAACTTGTTTATTTTTAGCTTGTTCTCCAGTTGCTGGATCAAAATATTGAATTTGACCATTAACACTAACTAACCCGTTAGCTACTGTCCCAACTAAATTACCATCACTAGCTTCAAAATAGTATGTGACACCATTAACTGTTGCTACGTTCCCCTTCAACTGCTCTCCAGTAGTAGGATCAAAATATTGAATGTTCCCATTAATGTCTTGTAAACCTTTAACTATTTCTCCATTGGCATTTCGATAGACCCAAGCTGTTTGATTGCCTAATTGAATCGTACCGTATTGTCCACCAGTCACAGATGGGATTAACTGACCGTTACCACTATCTTTGTCAAAATAATACGTATTATTATCAACGCTCACAACTGTGCCTTTGGCTTGCGTACCATCGGTTTCATTAAAGTAACGTAAATTACTATTATCTGTGTAAAGTCCCTTTATTGGCTGTTGCTGTTGGTCTTCATATTGCCAATTAGAACCATCTTTTGTTGCGTAAGAACCTGTGGTGGGTAAGCTAGCCACTTCTGTCTTTGTACCATTCCCTGAATCTTTATCAAAACTATAAATGACACCATCAATAGTAAGCGTTTTTCCCTTGACTTGTTCACCTGTCGTAGGATCAAAATATTGGATATTACCATTAATAGTTTGTAAACCCTTAACACTCTGACCATTATTATCATAATAAGACCATGAACCGTTGCTATTTTCTTTATATTGGTTCGTTACTAAATTATTTACGTTATTGGTACTTGAAATGTCACGTGTATTATCTGTGGTAGTATCAACTTTAGCGACGTTATCAGTACTTATTGTATTTTTTGCTACAGAATTATCATTCTTTGTCGGTGATATCTGAAGTGTTGTGTTATTTTGTTGATTCGTATCATTGGCTGAAGCACCTCCACTAGCCATCATAGCAGTGACTGCAAAAGTTGCTGCTGCAACAACCCATGATTTACCTGCCTTGTACATTCTCTTTCTCATTCTCTAATTCCCTCTTTTATTCTCAAAAACACTTTATTGAATCATATGTTTAACGTTTTTTCTCACTCAACACACCTTGGGCATTTGCTATATAGGCAACACCATCGACTTTTATTTCTCTATTTTTTACTAAAACACCGCTGCCATCAAAGTAATATTTACGTCCCCAATTACTATAGAATTTATTTGTGAAACGTACGCCATCTTCACCAAAATAGTACGTATTACCCCAATTACTATAGAAACGGTTGGTATAACGTGCACCATCATTGCCATAATAATACAAATTACCTTGATTATCACTTCTAAATTGGTTTGTTAATCGAGCACCGTCACTGCCGAAATAATATGTTTGACCCCAGTTACTGTAGCTTTGATTTGTATAGCGCGCACCATCATTGCCAAAGTAATATAGCTTACCCCAATTACTATAGAAGCGATTAGTATAACGCGTACCATCATTGCCAAAGTAATATAGCTTACCCCAATTACTATAGAAACGATTAGTATAACGCGCACCATCTTCACCAAAGTAATACATATTGCCCCAGTTACTATAGAAGCGATTGGTATAACGCACACCATCTTCACCAAAGTAATACACTTGACCCCAATTACTATAGAAACGATTCGTGTAACGAACACCATCGGTACCGTAATAATAAACCTTATTATCAGCTGCGAAATCAAAATAGTCTTTCTTCATCAGCCCAGTTTGAGAATCAAAAAAGTAAGTTATCCCCTGAATTTTTTGGCTGCCTTTTTGTAACTGATTATTTTTGAAATAATAAGTTTGGTCATTGTCACTAACTAGTCCATTGACATTTAACTTGACACCATTTTGTAAGAAATAATAATCTTTATTATCAATATTTTGATAGCCTGTTACCATGTAACCATCATTATTGAAATAGTACCAATTTCCTTGATCATCTTGGATAAATGAATTTTTAGCTTGATATCCGCTAAGTGAATAATAACCAATACCCCTATCATCTTTATAAAACCCTGTTTGAGTACTTTGATTTGTTAACTGCTTGGGCAAAACAGATGTACCAGTATCATTAATCGTCAAATACTGATTACTAGCAAAATCTTTCAAAGCAAAATATTTTCCAAGGCCTTGGATATTTGTTCCATTAAAGTATTTAGCCGACCATTGTGTGATTTTTTCACTTAGATTAATCGTTTGACCTGTAGACAATTGTTCATTCTCAAACAAATTACTATACTTTTCCTTTAATAGGTCCAAATATTTCCCACCATACTTAGATTGATAGTCCTGTCCGTTACTTTTAGTTTTGGCAATATAAACAAGATTATTAAAATCAGAATCTTGTTTATATTCGCCCTGATTGTTTGTTCGAGTTGCTGTAACTGCTTCTTCTCCTGGTAATGTATATATTTGGTCAGGAACAAAGTCAGCCATGGCTTGTATTCCTACAGAATGCAATGCCTTAATAGCTGATCTTAATTGTTCCGCTGTGCCATACTTTGTTGGATTATTATCAAATCCTAAATCATAGCGATCAGTAAAAGCATAGCCATTTTTCAGTGTTTCATCTAAAAATGATGTTCCTTCGCTAGATCGATATTGTGGTGCAAGCTGGAAGCTTGTAACACCCCAATCCTTAAAAGTTTGTACATTTTTTGCAATAATAGCATTAGTATACTTTTCTGAATCTGAACCATCCGGTATTGTCTGATAATTAGAAAATCCTTCATAGATGAGGTTAGAGTCCAAAGCAGCATTATTGTGCAACGTTTTTCCATCAGTCGTTGCTTCAGTCGATGCCTGAGTTGTAGCTTTTTGATTAGTGTCAGCACCCACGGGTACCCAAACTGCTAGATAACCTGATACTTGGTTATTATACTTACCGGCTCCCTTGACATTATCTTTAGTTGAAAATGATAAATTACCATTTTCATCAGTCCATTTTGTTGGTGAGCCATCATCACTGTTGTAAACGTCTATACCTGTCTCTGTGGTTAATAATGCCGCTCTAAATAATTGATTAGCGTGTGCTTTCCCCATATGTAGCACAATTTCGTCATTTTCTTCTGAGCTTTTATTAGAATCATAATCTTGTAGTTTTAAATCTGGATTATTACTTACAATGATACCAACACCTTCAGTTGCATTGTTGCCCGTTCGAACACTAGTTAACACATCAGTATGATTTTTATCAACCGCTGATGTTTGTGAACCAGAAACATACTTAACACGCAATTTTAGCAGTGCATCAATAGCCTCGTAGTAAGGGGTAGTATTGGCCATATAATCGCCATTATCGGTAAATAAATCACCGTAGTAAACACGCGGTATAGTATCTATATTTGTAAGTAATAGTGCATAAGCTGATGGAATATTGTAATGAGTATAATGTTTATCTGCTAATAATTGATCAGCATTATAAATTTCAAATGCTTTATTTATCTCGTCTGTGGTTTGAATCAATCCACTACCTGAATCCGGAAACTTATCTTGAATAATTCGGGCAATAATGGTTTGCACTTCGCTATCGTGTGCACGAACAAAAGAATAGTTTGGCGTCACACTTTGGCTACCATCGTTATTAGTACGATCGATATTTTTATTAGTAATAATAGTTTCGATGCTTTGACGATTAACAGGAGACTTAGTCAATACGTTTAGTAGATTATCTTGTACTTTTTTATCTAGTGTTAATTGATTATTACCATTTTCACTGACATATTTGAAGTCGTTATCAGACCAATCTTCTAAAATAGATAGATGCTTATTTGTTATAGCGTCGCTATCTCCAACACTATAGGCACTCTTCATATAATTTGCAGCAATTTGTAACAAGTCAGCATCAACGTTATCAACAGCATCAATTCGGATACTATCAAAGTTAGCATCAGGATCATTCGCAGTAATTTCACCAAAATGTGTCAAGTAATAGAGCCAGTTTAGCTGCTCTGCTTGTACAACTGGATTAGAATTATCTACATCATTAGCTAATAACAGTTCATAACCACCCTTATCTCCATCCACATTTCCCTTTTGATTTGTCGGTGTACGATTCAAAAAGCGATAATCAGAATTAGCCCATGGCGTCATTGTACTATTAGAATAAACTAAGGCCCCACCTTGAAAGTGATCAGTACTAACATCTTCACTAGTAATATTCCAATTCGGTTGTGTTGCAATAAAGTCACCAAACAATTTTTTTAATTCTAAAGTATAATTTGTTGCGTTTTGACTGATATATTTTTCAATTTCTATTTGAATAGCTTCTGCTTGTTTATTAAGCACTTCTTGCGAATCTAGAGCAGAATATATTTTATCGTCACTATTCACCGTATCAATTCGTTTAGCCATAAAATTAAGATAAGATGCTTCTATATTCTTGTCTGGCCACCATGTCATTAATAAAGGACGTTTATCTGATTCTGTTGAAGCAACCCATGTTTGACCATTCTCTAATATATCTTTTGGCCGGTACCACGAGGCAGCTGTTATGTAACCATTAACATTATCAATTGATTTGCTATCGTTATTTACAATTGCATTGTGTTCTGTAAAGTCATCATTTTGACTAGTTAGTCCTTCTGTATATTGACTCTTATTTCCAACAACCGCATGTCCATCTGAACTATCAAAATAATAAACATTATCTCCAACAGTTTTCTGTCCACTTTTGACTAAAGTGCCATTATCTTCAAAATAGTACTGTTGCCCATTAACTGTACGCCATCCAGTTACAAAATCACCATTATCATCAAAATAGTATGTGTTTCCTTCATTATCCGATGAAAATCCATTTTTAACAACCTTACCATTATTGTCAAATCCAACTAATTTAGAACCTGTTCCATTTTCGTTAGGAACAACAGTTGCTTGTTTTAACGCATTTCCTGATCCTGAGGCAAAATAATATTCATCCCCGTCATCAGTTCGGTACGCGCCTTTAACCTGAGCGCCATCATCATCAAAATACTGTACAAAATAATCAATGGTTTGAAGACCAGTAACTGGCTTGTCGTCGCTGCTTTTTATATGGTCATTATTTTTATACAATTTAAATTGATAATTACCATTTTTATCATTATCATAGTAACCGTCTACTCCACCTACTAATTTTAACTTAGGTGTTTCCACTGCCTTCTCTGGTGTTGTAGTTATAACTGTCGTACTATTTTTGTTATCATTTGTAGTTTGATCAACAGCTGTCGTTGTCTGACCATCGGCATTAATTTTAACTGAATCAGTCGGAATATTGCTGGTATCAGTGGGATTTCCTACACCATTAGTATCAGTTTTACTACCGTTGTTATCTGTAACATTTTTAGATGTTGTTGTCTCGCTATCAGAAGTAACATCATTGTTTCCTGTTACTTCTGTTACGACCTTATTATCGGCTACAGATGTACTCTGCTTGACGCCCGCGACAGTAGTTGTTGTTTGAGTCGTTGGCGTCGTAGTATCAGCATTAACCACATTAGGTCCTACTACTACTGCCAAACTAGCAGCTGCGGCTGCTACCCATAACTTCCCAGACTTATACAATTTTTTTCTCATCAGTATCTCCCCATCATATTCATAATACGTCTTACTAAATATTAAACGTTGCTCATTTCAATTGTATTACAAAACAGCATCAAAACTATGTCTTCCAAAAAAATATTTTTGTATCGTAAAAAACCTACAGTAGACAAATCTACCGTAGGTTTTATTAACTTAAAATTTTTTTAAATTTTCTCGGGAAAAATATAGTTTTTACTAATGGTAAATTTTTGACCACCATTAAAGCAAAGAACACAAATAAAATGCGATATATTATACCAATTAATACAACTAACAGATAAGGTAAATATGTTATAAGATGTTGCGTTATTTTATACCACAATGTAACACTATCTAGATCAATGAGATGAAATGCTAAAATTGCTAAGGAATTTGCACCAAAAAAAGTCAATGATTTAGTTAATTGGATTCTATTCAAATTTTCAATAAAAATAGAAAATTTAATTAATACCAAACTTGAAGTTATTCCAGCTATATAATTGATAATAATATTTGGTGATGAAATATCAGAAACTACAAACAATCCGATTGATGCAACGTAAATCCAAAAGACCATAAACAATAAATAGTGCCACCATTTTAATTTTGCGATAAGATGAATTTTTTTGATCAAATATCCTGCAAAGAAAAAAATCTGAACAGCCATAGAAATATTCAAAGAAAATGGCAAGGTAATATATTGATTTAACGTATATCCAAATAACGAAACGATAATAATAATCAAAAATTTATAGTGGTTAGCTATTTTCAATCTCATAATAAGATTAAAAATCAATGTTCCTCCAAAAAAAGCCATCAGAAACCAAATTGCACCAATTCCTACTATATCAATATTAAAAGGTGTTCTAATTGGGACACCAATTCCATAAAAACTGCTGAGTAATAAACCTTTTACTGAGCCTATTCGTGAATAAAAGAAACCATCTTTAAAAAATTTACTAATTATTAAACATAAAAGTTCAATAACTACTGTTCCAATATATGGAATTAACAAGTTTTTGACACCAGATTTAAATAATGTCGTTTCTTCTTTTAAATGATAAAGGTAGCCACTTAAAATAAAAAAAATAGGCATATGAACGACAAATATAAAATTACCAAGATACCCTGGCCAATAATTACCAAGACTATGTCCAATGATTACTAATAAAATAGCAATTCCTCTCGCAATGTCAATCCACTGAATTCTCTTGTTCACTGCCATTTTTTTCAAGTACCTCTTTTACCTAAAACTATTTTTACATGAGCAATACATTGCCTGTATTATGATTTTTACGCATTGAATCTACAATATAAAAATGCATCATTATGATATATCATTCTCATAACAGGTGCATCCCCTAAATTATAATCTAGCTAAGTTGCAAATATACTAAATATCGATTTATACAATATGTAATATTCCATTCGAATCAGCACTATACTTTACGCCATTGACTGTAAAAGTCTTGTCGGTGACCAAAATACCATTTTCATCAAAATAGTATTTGTGGCCCCAATTGTTATAGAATTGGCCTGTATATCGTGCTCCATCAGAACCAAAATAGTACGTATGACCCCAATTTCTATAAAACTGGTTTGTATACCGTGCTCCATCAGAACCAAAATAATACAATTTACCCCAATTACTATAGAACTGATTCGTATATCGCGCTCCGTCAGAACCAAAATAGTACATTTTACCCCAATTACTATAGAATCTATTTATGTATTGTGTACCGTTTTCATAATAATATACTTTTCCATTTACTGTTTCAAAATAAGTCCCATCAGTAGAGTTGGTTTGAGTCTTAGGCACTAACAAATTTTTATAATCAACGGTTACATCAAAGGTTCCTTCCACCCCTGGAAAACTAGTATTACTATTCCATTGCCACATACCATAAATCGTATTCCATAAATCATTTGCACTAGGTGCATAAGGATATTGAGCCATCCAGACACGATTAGTACCAATATATGAAAAATCAAGCTTCGTTTCGTTGACGTATGATGGATATGTATATATAACGGTATTCGAATAACCAGCTGCCTTAACTTGTGCATTAAACGCTATAGCATTGGCAGTTACATTATTTTGCTTGGTGTATGTATCCTCCAGATCATTTACCATTAAAGTATCTTTTGGTAAGTTTAGGCTACTAGCATAATCAGTAAAATACTTAGCTTCTGCATTAGCACTGGCAGTTGTAGTATACCAGGAATAATGATACGCACCAACAACCATTCCTGCAGCACGTGCGTTGGCAATTTGCTTAGCAGCATATGGGTTTCTATATGTTTTTTCCTCTGTTAATTTAACTACAACTCCTTTTATCCCGTAGTTACGCATTTTTTGAAAATCATTAATAGATACTTCTCCGTTGTTTGACGAAATATCAACAACATCAGTTTTGGGTAATCCGGATGTTCCTGCTGTGATGGCCGGAATAGAATTAGCAGATACTTTATGCAACAACATGCTTAACGATACTACAACTGTAATCGTAATTATTGTTTTAACGAAAAATTTTATTTTATTCATTTATAATCAATTCCTTTAATGACTAGTATGTCAATTTTTATTCATGAAAATTATCTTTTGCATAATCAACAACCGATACATTTTGTCGAGATGACTCTGTTATAATTTTTTTTATATCACTTGGGCCCCATTCACCAGCTGGCAATCCTGCAGATGTAAGTTCGTTACGGACACTATCAATCATTGTCTGTGTCACCTCAACTCCTTGCACAGTTTTGTTAGGATCATAACTTGATGCATCTGTAGCATTCGTTAATTGCGTGTTATTCGCTGTAGTAACAGATTTTGATGAATCATTTGAAAAATCTGATTTTTTTTCTGAATGACTTGATACTTGTTGTCCATTTTTTGACGAGGTATTAAGACTTACTGCCGAAAAGGCTATCCCCACGGCAGCTATAATACCAACAGTAATATTTACTTCTTTTTTCATTAATATTCTCCCTTTGTTTAACCGTTTAACATAAAACAAATTTACTTGAAATCTAAAGTTTGCTCATGATAAACATTGTGACATAGTAGACTATATTTTTCAATAGACTTCTTCTGTTGATATACAGAAGTGTTATTTTATTCTTAATTTATCTCCAATCAAAAAAATATATGCTAAATGTAAATGCTCCTGAAAATATTTCCGAATTGTATTAATATTTTTAATTGATAGATTCTGCGCTTCGTCAATAAAAATGTAATCAAAGTTTT
>OMJG01001620.1_pt1 | contig 12609 bp, 8 predicted proteins | sample 1646431 | NCBI WGS metagenome assembly OMJG01 (sample SAMN03771674, study PRJEB25209) | food metagenome | isolation source: Cotija cheese | place: Mexico:Jalisco,Michoacan | collected 2011-12-12 | reverse complement strand
CTATGTGAATGAGCATCGACACTTTGATTTACAAGATAATGAACGATTAGAATTTTTAGGAGATGCTGTATTAGAATTAGAAGTATCAGACTATTTATACCGTCATTTTCAAGATTTACCAGAAGGGAAACTAACAAAATTACGTTCAACCATTGTTAGAGAAGACAGTCTAGCAATGTTTGCTAAAGAATGTGGATTTGATCAATTTGTTAAACTTGGTAAAGGTGAAGAAAATTCAAATGGTAGAAGCCGTTCATCCTTGTTGTGTGATTTATTCGAAGCTTTTTTAGGTGCTCTTTATTTGGATCAAGGAGCAAAAAAAGCGAAAGAATTTATCTATCAAGTAGTGGTAGCAAAAATAGAAACGGGTGCTTTTTCACATGAGATGGATCATAAGACAGCCTTACAGGAAGTTTTACAAAAAAATGGTGATATTTTAATTGAGTATCATTTAATTGATGAAGAAGGACCGGCACATGCAAGAGTTTTTCATGTTGAAGTGTGTGGCGGAGGGACACCTTTAGGTAAGGGGTCTGGAAAGTCTAAAAAAGTGGCAGAACAAAAAGCGGCAGAAGCAGCATTAGCCAACATTTTAGCAGAAGAATCCTAGGAAGGGGACTTATTTTTTGTGTATTTGAAACGAATAGAAATTGCAGGATTTAAATCCTTCGCAGAACGAACGATAATAGAATTTAATGAAGGCTTGACGGCCGTAGTTGGTCCTAACGGAAGTGGAAAAAGTAATATAACAGAAGCCGTTCGATGGGTCTTAGGGGAGCAGTCAGCAAAAAATTTACGTGGTGGGAAAATGCCGGACGTTATTTTTGCTGGCTCTTCTTCGCGTTCCCCATTAAATATTGCAGAGGTAACGCTTGTGTTAGATAATGAAGACCATTTCTTACCCATTGAATACTCTGAAGTGAGTGTCACAAGAAGATTAACACGAGATGGTGAGAGTGATTTCTTTATTAATAAGCAACGTTGTAGACTAAAAGATGTGATTAGTTTATTTATGGATTCAGGTCTAGGTAGAGATTCTTTTTCGATTATTTCTCAAGGGAAAGTAGAAGAAATATTTAATAGTAAGCCGGAAGAACGTCGTGCTATATTTGAAGAAGCAGCAGGGGTATTAAAATATAAAAACCGAAAAAAACAAGCTGAAAAACATCTTGGTGAAACAGATGATAATTTAAGTCGAGTACAAGATATTATTTATGAGCTAGAGATACAATTAGCTCCATTAAAGAAACAAAGTGATAATGCGACACAATATCTGGCTTTAAAGGAGACTCTATCTGAGCAAGATATCAGTATGACAACCCATCTTATTGAAGAAACGAAAGAAAAATGGGAAAAAAACAAAGAACAATTACGTCAAAAAAAACAAACTCTAGAGGCTAGAGAATTAGAAAAAATTACATTGGAAGAAACACTAGAACAACTAAAATCAGAACAAGAAACACTTGAACAAATGTTAGACAATCATCAACAGAGATTACTTGATTACAGTACGCAATATGAACAATTAGAAACACAGAAACGAGTCTTAGAAGAAAAACAAAAGTTTTCTGTCCAAACGAAAGAATCACAGCAACAAACATTGAGAGATTTAGATACACAAAAAGAATTATTACGACGTGAGATTGATACATTAAAGCAAGATGAACAAGAACTAATGAAAGAAAAGCAAGCGATACAAAAAGATATTTATCGCATGAGAGAAGAACTGGTTCAATATAGCAAATCAGCAAAAGAACAATTAGATGATATGCGTAGTGATTATTTAGAATATATGCAACAACAAAGTCATGTGAATAATGAGTTAAAACATTTAGAGAAACAGTATAGTCAAGAAACCAATAAAAATTCGCGTGAAATCAATCATTATGAACAGCTTATCTCATTGATTAAAGAAAAACAAGAAACCCTAGAAAATTTAGAGAAAGAGTATGACATAAAAAAAGCGAATGTCGTGACTTACTTGGAAGATTATCAGCAAAAAAGACAAGTCAAAGAACAGTTAAATACGCAACTTCAAAAATTAAATACACAATTAATGGATGCGTTACGTATTTTACAGCAAGCTCAAGCAAAACAAAAAAGTTTGAAAGAGCTACAAGATAACTATGCTGGATTTTATCAAGGTGTTAGAGCAGTACTAAAAGATAAACAGCAATTTCCTGGAGTAGTGGGTGCTGTTGCCGAATTAATTGAGATTCCAGAAGCATACCAATTAGCATTGGAAACAGCCCTTGGGACAAGTGTTCAGCATATTGTAACAACTGACGACCAAAGTGCTAGAGAGGCTATTTCTTATCTAAAAAAACAACGATTGGGACGTGCGACATTTTTACCATTAACAACCGTCAAAGCTCGTTTTATTCGTCAAGATGTATTAGATAAAGTGTCTCATATGTCTGGATTTATTGGTGTAGCAAGTGAGTTGGTATCTTATGATGAGACAGTTGCAGCGATTATGAAAAACTTACTTGGATTAACGATTGTGGCTGATTCATTGGATTCTGCGACACACATTGCGAAACAAATTAAGTTTCAATATCGTGTGGTATCGTTAGATGGTGATGTGATGAATCCTGGTGGCTCGATGACTGGTGGGATGAGTAAAAAAGGTCAGTCGATGCACTGGTTTTCACAATCAAAAGAATTACAGGAAATAGAGAAACAATTGTCTCAAATGACGACTTTGTATCAGCAAAAAGAAGCAGAAGTGTCTCATATAAAAGAGGAACTAGTTGTAGTAGATGAGTCTCTTGAACAGTTGCGTCAATTAGGCGAAGAAGCAAGATTAACAGAGCAACAGTTAAGCACTCAAGTGTCTCTTTTAACACAAGATGTGAGTCAATTAGAAAAAGAGAAAAAAGTGATAGAGTATGAGCAAAGTGAATTGAACCAATTTCTAACGTTATATCAACAAGATAAAGAAAATTACGAGCTTGAACAAAAAGAGTTAGAAAAAAAAATAGCCGAGCTTGATAAAAAAATGGCTGATGTGGATCAATTAGAGGCTACTAATTTAGAGAAAAAAGAAGAGTTGACGCAATCACTTGCTAAAAAAGAAGCTGAGTTAGCAGTGGTGAAAGAAAAACTCAGTCAGTTGAACGAAAAACAAAAAGAGCGTATAGAACGCTTAGATGTTGCGGATAAGAAAATGAGTGACATGCTACAAGAAACGCAGTCTAATGAGCAAGATAGCAGTCATTTTCATGAAGAAGAAGCCAGAATTATAAAAGAGATGGGTAGTGTTTCTAATAAGCGCGAGGAGATTTTAACTCAAATTACGGAAGCCAAAACACAGCGAGAACACTATACAACCAGTATCAAAGAACAAGAAAAAATTGTTGAGAAAAACCGACAAGATATTCAAGTCTTGATTAGTCAACGAACAGAATTAGACATTATTCAAGGAACATGTGATAATCAGTTAGATAGTTTATTAACTTACTTACAAGAAGAATATAGTTTAACGTTTGAGGCAGCAAAAGAGCGTTCTTTCATCATTGAAAACGTAGCAAGCGTGAGTCAAAACATTAGAGAGTTAAAAAGAAAAGTAGCTGACTTAGGACCTGTTAATATTTCGGCTATTGCTCAACATGATGATATATTGGAGCGTTATGACTTTTTAACGATCCAACGTGATGATTTGAATTTAGCGAAAGATGAATTGAAAGAAACAATGGATGAGATGGATATGTTAGTCATGAAGCAATTTCATGAAGTATTTTGTGACATTCGTGAAGAATTCCGTCAAGTATTTCCTAAGATGTTTGGTGGAGGACATGCTGATTTAATTTTGAGTGATGAAACAGATTTACTGCATACAGGGATAGACATTGTGGCTCAACCACCAGGTAAAAAATTACAGCAATTGAGTTTACTTTCAGGAGGAGAAAGAGCCTTAACAGCTATTGCTCTGCTATTTTCTATCATTCAAGCAAGACCTATCCCATTTTGCATTTTAGACGAGGTAGAGGCAGCATTAGATGAAGCAAACGTGACACGTTTTGGTAATTATTTACGTCATTTTGGTGATGCGACACAATTTATTGTGATTACTCATCGTAAGGGAACGATGGAATCTGCTAAAGTATTATATGGGGTCACAATGCAAGAATCTGGTGTATCGAAGATTGTTTCCGTACACTTAGAAGAGATGGAAAAATTAGAAACCACATTAAAATAGATAGGAGACATAACATGATTAAGTTGATTGCGATTGATTTAGATGGCACATTATTAACTGATGATAAAAAAATCTCTGATAAAAATAAAACAGTGTTAACTCAAGCGAAAGAACAAGGAGTAAAGGTTGTCATTTGTACGGGACGCCCATTATTTGCAATTGAGCCTTACTTGGATAGGCTTGAGTTAAGAGATGAAGGGGACTATAGTATCACCTTTAATGGTAGTTCTGTGCAAAAAAATGATACTGGCGAGACGCTATTAGCTCATTCTTTATCTTTTGACGAAGTGAGTCGAGTGGCTAACGTGATGATGTCATTAAATTTACCGTTAGATATTATTTCAGTGGATACGGTTATTCATTTAGAAACTGCTAAAGAACCTTACACTTCTATTTATGAAAGTATGAATCCACTACTTAAGGTGGAGCATGCGACACTTGATACATTGGATAAAAATCGTTTGTTTAACAAAATGGTTGTAGCCGTTGAAACAAGTTATTTGGATGAAAAATTAGCCCAATTACCAAAAGAGTTATTAGAAGAGTTTAATATCATGAAATCACGTGACAATTTATTAGAAATTATCCATAAAGAAGCGAGTAAAGCTGCTGGCATTGATGAATTGGCAAATTATTTAGGGATTAAACAATCAGAAGTGATGGCAATTGGTGATGAAGAAAATGATTTTTCAATGATTGAGTATGCTGGGTTAGGTGTTGTGATGGAAAACGGCAGTCAAGGTGTGAAAGACATTGCTAAATTTGTTACGAAAAGTAACCAAGAAGATGGCGTGGCGCATGCCGTTGAAAAATTTGTGTTAATTAATGAGTAGGAGGTAGTGACATGGGATTTTTTGATAAGATTAAAAAGGCAGTTCTTGGTGAGAAAAAAGTTGAAGAAACACCAAAAAAAGAGATCGTCGAGGAATTAGAACAAAGCATTGAAAAAATAGATAAAGAAGATAGTCTTGATGCCAAAGAAACTGTGGTTGTAGAAGAACCAAAGGAAGATGTAACGGTTGAAGAGATCATTGATTCAAAACAAGAAGAACCAAAAAAAGAAGTAGTCAAAGAAGTGGTGATTGAAGAAAAACCACAAGATACCGTTCAAAAATATGACAAAGGATTAGAAAAATCAAGACGATCTTTTGGTCAATACATGAATGAATTATTTGCTAACTTTAGAATGGTTGATGATGAATTTTTTGAAGATTTAGAAGAAGCATTGATTTCTGCTGATGTCGGATTTGAAACGGCAATGCGTATTTCTGATGAGTTGCAAGAAGAAGTGAAATTAAAAAATGTTAAAAAGAAAAAAGATGTTCAAGCGACAATTATCGAAAAATTAGTTGAGATTTATGAAGCTGAGGGCGTTGAAGAAAACAATGACTTAAATATTCAAAAAGATAGTCCAACCATTATGTTATTTGTTGGTGTAAATGGCGTGGGTAAAACCACAAGTATTGGAAAACTGGCTAAACGATACAAAGACGAAGGAAAAAAAGTGTTGTTAGCAGCAGCTGATACCTTTAGAGCTGGAGCCATTGATCAATTAGTTGTCTGGGGAGAACGTGCTGGTGTTGATGTGGTTCGGCATAATGCAGGTAGTGATCCAGCTGCTGTTGTGTATGATGCAGTAGAAAAAATGAAAAATGAGCATTATGATATTTTGTTAGTGGATACGGCAGGGCGTTTACAAAATAAAGTCAATTTAATGAAAGAATTAGAAAAAATGAAGCGTATCATTGAGCGTGAATACCCTTCAGCTCCTCATGAAGTGTTATTAGTAGTAGATGCAACAACTGGGCAAAATGCATTGATTCAAGCAAAAGAATTTAAAAATACCACAGATGTGACAGGGATAGTTTTAACTAAGCTAGATGGAACAGCTAAAGGTGGGATTGTCTTAGCTATTAGAAATGAATTACATTTACCAGTAAAATTAGTTGGATTAGGAGAGAAAATCACTGATTTAGAAGCCTTTAATCCAAATCAATTTGTTTACGGATTGTTTAAAGATTTAATGGAAGATTATGATGGGTAAATAAAAAACGATAAAGCCTTGATAGGTTTTATCGTTTTTTATTATTTATATGAATGTAAAACGTCAATATTATGCTCAACAAAATAAGAAGAGTATGGATCAGTAAATTTCTTATTTGTAATTAATAGATCGACAGCACTCAAATCTGCATAAGTTAATAAAGTCGAATGATCAAATTTTGTTTCATCAGCTAGTAAAAAAATTTTATCCGCTTTATCAATGACTTGTCGCTTGATCTCGTATTCCATAATATCAGAATTCATTAAGCCACTATTGATAGAAACAGCTGTTGCTGCCATAAATGCTTTTGTAATATTGTATTTAACAGATAATTCGTCATTTTCTACTCCAACAAATGAACGGGTAGGCTTCTTAAAAATATGACCAATCAGAAAAATATTTGCTTTTCTTAATTTTTCAGCTTTTAATACAACATCTAAACTATTGGTAATAATCGTAAGAGGAATGTTTTCATCTACATAATCTAGGATATATTTCGTTGTAGTACCAGAATCAATATAGATTAAGTCATCTGACTCAATAAAAGAAGCCGCTTTTTGTGCGATGGCTTTTTTATCTTCCTTATTTTCAACGTTTCGATACTCAAAATCAACAAGAGTCCCCTCTTTTACACTAACACCGCCGTAAACTTTTTCAAAACGTGAGTCTTTGAGTATCTTATTGACATCTCGTCTAATAGTATTCATGGATACGTTGAATTCCTCTTCCAATTCTTTTAAGCTCACATGGCTGTGATCTAAAATATATTGTTTCATTAATTCAAATCGTTTCTCTTTCATAAGTATTCTCCACTTTCTGTCATTTTTTTTCATCATATCACCTATACATAAGTTTATCAATAGTTAATCAAATTATGTTTTAATTACCAGTTGTTTTTATAAAATTAACAAAAAATATTGACTGTTGATTAAATCAAAGGTAATATTAAATCAAAGTTAACCAAAACAACCAAGATGTAACAATTTAAATGGTATGTTTTAAGTAAATCTATGGAGGGGTATGAATGTCAATTAGAAAATTAAAAAATTATATAAATGGTGAGTGGGTAGAAAGCCAAACAACCACATACGAAACAGTAGTGAATCCTGCAACAAAAGAAGTAATGTGTGAGGTTCCGTTATCAACCCGTGAGGATTTAGACCATGCAGCCTCTGTCGCACAAGGAGCATTTCAAACATGGAAAGAAGTTGCTGTACCAAGACGTGCACGAATTTTATATAAGTTTCATCAATTATTAATTGAAAACAAAGATGAGTTAGCAAAATTAGTTACGTTAGAAAATGGAAAGGCTTTATCTGAATCATATGGTGAAGTTCAACGTGGTATTGAAAATGTAGAATTTGCTGCTGGAGCACCAACTTTAATGATGGGGGATAATTTATCTTCTATCGCAACAGATGTTGAAGCAAGTGTTTATAAATACCCAATCGGAGTAGTTGGTGGAATAACGCCATTCAACTTTCCGATGATGGTACCATTTTGGATGTTCCCCATGGCCATTGCTACAGGAAACACAGTAGTATTGAAGCCATCTGAAAAAGCGCCAATGTTAATGGAAAAAGTGGTGAGCTTATTAGAAGAAGCTGGTTTACCTAAAGGAGTATTTAATGTAGTTTTTGGAGCACATGATGTTGTAAACGGTTTATTACAACACCCAGATATCAAAGCGATTTCATTTGTTGGGTCACAACCAGTTGGACAACATGTTTATACAGAAGGTTCTAAAAACTTAAAACGTGTTCAATCACTAACAGGAGCTAAAAACCACACGATTGTTTTAAATGATGCCAATCTTAAAGACAGTATTCCTGCTATTGTAAGTGCCGCGTTTGGTTCAGCTGGTGAGCGTTGTATGGCAGCTGCAGTGGTAACAGTAGAAGAAGGTATCTATGATGAATTCATGGCTGAATTAACGACAGCTGCAAAAAATATCAAGATGGGCAATGGATTAGATGATGGCGTGTTCTTGGGCCCAGTTATTCGTCAAGAAAACTTAGATCGTACACTAAACTATATCGAGCAAGGCGTTGAAGCAGGTGCTAATTTAATCTGTGACGGTCGTGAGCAACTAGATGAGGCGGGATTCTTTGTTGGACCAACTATTTTTGAAGGTGTGACAACAGACATGACTATCTGGAAAGATGAATTATTTGCTCCAGTATTATCTATTATGAAAATTAAGGATTTACAAGAAGGGATTTCTATTGCAAATGCATCAGAGTTTGCTAACGGAGCTTGCCTCTTTACGAATAATGCTTCGGCTATTCGCTTCTTTAGAGAAAACATTGATGCTGGAATGTTAGGTATTAACTTAGGCGTTCCTGCTCCAATGGCAATGTTCCCATTCTCAGGATGGAAATCATCATTCTACGGGACATTACCAGCAAATGGGAAAGCTGGAGTAGATTTCTATACACGTAATAAAGTCGTAACAGCACGTTACGCACGTAGTGATGTGTAAAGGGAGGAAACAAAATGGTTGAGCTAAAACGACGTCCATATAAAAAAGAACTTTCTGAACACGTGGTGGAATGCCATCACGTGACGCGTGAGGCGGACGGATTACGCTATATTGAAATGCGCGTGTTAAACCTATCTAAAGGTGGTATTTACACAGAAGAATTAACGAATTTAGAAGCGTGCATTGTCGTGATGACAGGGAAAATTGATGTAATAGTTGGGGAAGACTCATTTAAACAAATTGGGAATCGTCAAGATGTCTTTGATAGAGTTCCAACGGATAGTGTTTATGTTTCAAGTGGTAAAACGTTCGATATTACGACAAATGAGGATGCTAGAGTATTAATTGCCTACGCTCCAAGTAATAAAACATTACCAACGACTTTAATTAAAGCATCTGATAATTCAGTAGAACATCGTGGAAAATATCAAAACAAACGTACTGTTCACAATATTATGGATGATCAAAGTCCCATTTCAGATAAATTAATTGTGGTTGAAGTGTATACAGATAGTGGTAACTGGTCTAGCTATCCCCCTCATAAACACGATCAAAATAATTTACCACATGAATCCTTCTTGGAAGAAACTTATTATCATGAAATGAACCCTAAAAAAGGCTTTGTATTCCAACGTGTATACACAGATGATCGTTCATTAGATGAAACCATGACTGTAGAACATGAAAATGTGGTGTTAGTACCAAAAGGTTATCATCCAGTATCAGTCCCTGATGGATACGATGGTTATTATTTAAATATTATGGCAGGGCCAATCAAAAAATGGCAGTTTCATAATGACAAAGACCACGAATGGATTTTAAATAGAGACTAATAAAAAGGAGTTTAATTATGACAACTTATGATTTAATTGCTGTTGGCCGAGCGTGTATTGATTTAAATGCAGTGGAGTACAATCGTCCAATGGAAGAAACAGAAACATTTAGTAAATACGTTGGAGGATCTCCAGCCAATATTGCAATTGGTGCATCAAAATTAGGATTATCTTGTGGATTTATTGGGAAAATTCCTGATGATCAACACGGAAGATTTATCTCAAATTACATGTCGGAAGTTGGAATTGATACAAGCCAAATGGCAATAGATAAAGATGGACATAAAGCAGGGTTGGCTTTTACTGAAATTCTTAGTCCGTCAGAATGTAGTATTTTAATGTACCGTGATGATGTGGCTGATTTATATTTAGAGCCAAATGAAGTCAGTGAAGACTACATCAAACAAGCGAAAATGTTAGTTGTATCAGGAACAGGTTTAGCACAAAGTCCTAGCCGTGAAGCCGTATTAAAGTCAGTTGCATTAGCACGAAAAAATAATGTCAAAGTGGTGTTTGAATTAGACTATCGTCCTTATACATGGAAAAATGCTGAAGAAGTATCTGTTTACTACTCAATCGTAGCTGAACAATCAGATGTCGTGATTGGAACACGTGATGAATTTAATATGTTGGAGAATGTAGTAGAAGGAAATAACGACAAAACAGTCGCGTATTTATTCCAACATGAGCCTGAATTAATAGTGATTAAACATGGTGTTGAAGGGTCATATGCTTATACAAAAGAGGGCGAAACATTCCGTGGTAAAGCGTATAAATCAAATGTATTAAAAACATTTGGAGCAGGAGACTCTTACGCTGCAGCCTTTTTATATGCCTTAACTAAAGGGAAAACAATTCAAGAAGCATTGCAATATGGTAGTGCCTCAGCAGCCATCGTGGTAAGTAAACATAGCTCATCTGAAGCCATGCCAACAGTAGAACAAATTGAAGCGTTAATGGAAGAACAATCAAACTAAAAGGAAGTAAGCTAATGAGAGAAACAATTCGATTAACAACAGCACAAGCATTAGTTAAGTTTTTAAATCAACAATATATCTATGTTGATGGTGTAGAAACACCTTTTGTTGAGGGAGTATTTAATATTTTTGGACATGGTAATGTCTTAGGCCTAGGTCATGCTCTAGAAGAAAATCCAGGGCATTTAAAGATAATGCAAGGTAAAAACGAACAAGGGATGGCGCATGCTGCGATTGCTTATGCCAAACAAATGAAACGACAAAAAATTTATGCTGTAACAGCCTCAGCTGGGCCAGGGTCAGCAAACATGATTACAGCAGCCGCGACAGCACATGCTAATAATATTCCTGTTTTATTTTTACCAGCAGATACTTTTGCGACACGTCAACCAGACCCAGTGTTGCAACAACTAGAGCATGAATCTAGTATTTCACTAACAACAAATGACGCGTTCAAAGCAGTATCACGATATTGGGACCGTGTGACGCGTCCCGAGCAGTTGATGTCAGCGTTAATTCGAGCATTTGAAGTGATGACAAATCCTGCAACGGCAGGGCCAGCCACAATTTGTTTACCGCAAGATACTGAAGGGGAAGCATTTGATTTCGATGCGTCATTTTTTAAAAAACGTGTTCACTATTTAGATCGTACAAGTCCTGTTGAAAGAGCCTTGAATGATGCACTAGATAGAATCAAAGAAAGCAAACGTCCAGTGATGATTGTGGGTGGCGGTGCGAGATATTCTGGTGCTGGTGAGGTAATCCAACAGATTGCAACGCAACATAATATCCCATTAGTTGAAACGCATGCCGGAAAATCAACTATTCCAAATAGTTTTGCTTATAATCTAGGTGGTACAGGTATCTTAGGGACATCAGCTGCCAATAAAGCAATTGATTCTGCTGATTTAGTAATAGGAATTGGAACTCGTTATACCGATTTTACTACGTCATCAAAGACAGCATTTAATTATGATAAAACATGTTTTATTAATATCAATGTGAGTCGAGTACAAGCCTATAAATTTGATGCACTACAAGTAGTAGGTGACGCAAAAGCTAGTTTAGAATGGTTTAGTCAACATTTGGATGATTATAAAGCCAGTTATGGTTATGAGTTAGAAGAATGGCAAAAAGAATGGCAAGAAGAACGCCAACGTTTACATAATATTGTCTTTAATAGAGAAACATTTAAAGCAGAAATTGCGGATCATTTTTCACAAGAAATCATGAATAATTATGCCGATGTGTTGCAAACAGAATTTACCCAAACCAATGCGTTAATCACACTAAATGATACAGTAGCAGATGACAGTGTTGTCGTTGCTTCAGCGGGTTCTTTACCAGGAGATGTGCAACGATTATGGGAAACAGATACAGTCAATACATATCATTTAGAGTATGGTTACTCATGTATGGGGTATGAAGTGGCAGGCGCTTTAGGAGCAAAATTAGCTAACCCAGATCAAGAAGTCTATGCTGTATTAGGCGATGGTAGTTTCTTGATGTTACATACAGAGTTAGTAACAGCCCTACAGTACAAACAAAAAATTAATATTTGTTTGTTTGATAACGCTGGATATGGTTGTATTAATAATTTACAAATGTCTAATGGTGGTGGAAGTTTCAACTGTGAATTACGCGATGCTGATAATCAAATTATGGCAATTGACTATGCGATGGTTGCAAAAGGATATGGAGCAAAAGTGTATCGTGTTAACACACGAGAGGAACTTGTTGCCGCATTAGAAGATGCAAAAAAACAAACAGTGTCAACATTGATTGACATTAAAGTATTACCAAAAACCATGACTGATGGATATGGTGGTTGGTGGAATGTAGGAGTATCAGAAGTATCAGATAATCCTAATGTGACACAAGCATGGAAACAACGAGAACAAAAGTTAGAAAAAGCGTGGAAGTATTAAGGTTTGAGAATATAGCTAGCTAAATAAAGGTGTTAGCTATATTTCTTTTAAAAACAAAGAAAGCGCTCTTTTTTGAGCTAGGAGGATACTATGACAATTATTAAGTTAGGGATTGCACCAATCGCTTGGACAAATGATGATATG
>OMJG01001619.1_pt1 | contig 12614 bp, 10 predicted proteins | sample 1646431 | NCBI WGS metagenome assembly OMJG01 (sample SAMN03771674, study PRJEB25209) | food metagenome | isolation source: Cotija cheese | place: Mexico:Jalisco,Michoacan | collected 2011-12-12 | reverse complement strand
CTCAACGGATAGAGCATCTGACTACGGATCAGAAGGTTGGGGGTTCGAATCCCTCGTGGCGCACCGAAGGAAAGTCCCTCACCAGGCAGGATAGCTGGTGAGGGACTTTTTCGTATGCCTGGAGTCGGCCGATCTGATGGGCTGATGATCAGAATGTGTGTACAGGATGGCCCGCTTGCCCAGTAGGCAGTAGGGCAGGACCGGGTTGAACATGACTACTGATCCGAAGGTTGGGCTTCTGTTGGGTGTTGAGATGAGGAAAGCCCGTCGTCACCGGGACGAGTTCGGTGAGGTCATCGAGGTGTTCGCCGACCGCCCAGGACCGAAGACGGTGACGGGGGTCGTCGTCGGGTGGGTGCTCTTCACAGCTCTGACATTCATCAACCCCGGGGAGACGCCGCTGCTGGCGATTGCTCCAGGCGTCATCTTCGCGGTGATGTTCGGTTTGATCCTTCTCTATCTCTCGGGTGAGCGGCTCATCGTCTGCGAACGAGGGATCCTTGTCGGCTCCATTGCCCCGGGAATTCGTCCCTACGCCATTCCCTATCGGCAGGTCACGCCCGGCAGCATTGCCGGGGTCGCCGGCGCGAACAGATATCTCAAAGAGGCCGGACTGCAAGGACAGATCGCGCAGTCGACTCTGCGAGCGTCCTGGTGGACGAAGAACGGTCTCCACTTCGTCGCCTGCTCAGCCGAGGATGCCAGGCGCGGACGCAGACGATTCACGCTGGCCCTCGACCCGATTCCACGGTCGATCGACGGCCGCTGGATCTGGTTCGCAGGGACCGGTCGGCAGTCCGCGAGGTCGGCGGTCGAAGTGATCGCTCGGGCCGCCTCGGCAGTGGGGTATCCACAGCTGGCTCAGGCCGCGCTCGACCGCGGAGTCGTCGAGCTGACCGGCAACCCCGAGGACGCGGCGCTCCAACTGCCCGGTCACCCACCGGTCCACGGGGGCGGGATCAGATAGTCGGGACTCGGGTTACCCGCGGTCGAGGTTTGTGTCACCTGGCGGCAAGCACCGCGTCGCGCTGTTCGGGCGAGAGTCGTTTGACGGCTTCGCGGACCGTCACTCCGGAGGCGCGGTGGGCGCGCGGGAGGATCCAGTCGAAGACAAGGTCGGGGCGTGTACGTGCGGTGTCGCGCAGAACCCAGCCGATGGCCTTGCGGATGAAGAATTCCTTCTCCTCGAGCATCGCCTCGGCGAATCGGGAGAACCGGTCGAAGTCGCCGCGGCCGTGCCGCAGCGGAACCAGGTGTGCCAGCAGGGCCGAACGGCGGATCCAGAAGTCCTCATCGATTGCCCAGCGCTCGAGAATGGGATCGAAAGCAGCATCCCGTTCGCTCAGCGGCCCGATGAGATCCCCGGCCAGAGGATCGACGAGCGCCCACGTCTTCGCCTCGCGCAGCAGGCCCTCGACGAAGTCCGCATCCCCGTCGCCGAGGCGGTCCTGCGACTGGATGAGCACCATCGTGGCCGCGGCGCGACGTTCGTGGACGGGTGTGTGGTTCCCAGTTGACCCGCCGTCTGTCAGTTCGGCGCTGCCGGCCGAGTCGTCCGACGACGTCGGCGCGGCCCAGAGGAGCCGGGCAAGCTCGATGACCTCATCGTGATCGAGCCCCGTCCCTCGCAGTGCTGCCCGAACGATGGCTCGGGTGTCCGGGACGCTCACCCCGTAATGGAGGAGTTCGCTCTTGAGGTAGGCCTTTTCCTTCTGGGCGCGTTCGCTGCCGCCACGGGCGCGCAGATCTCGGTCGACCGCCTCGGCGAGGGCCTGGACGTTGTACCGGGAATCGGAGGTCATGGAACGAATCATTCCACGGTCGCACCGCACCGCATCGTGCGGACGCGGGCGCTGCAGCTCGCGGTGAATGCGAAACGGCCGGCAGGCGGACTCCGTCGATCGCGATGATCGTGGAGCCGTCTGCCGGCCGTGTTCTGTTCTCAACCGGAGGCCGCGAGTCTCATGCTGCGCAGTGTCTCCGGAAGTCTTTCGCTATCCGGCACGGACGGGGCTCAGCCCGACCGAAACCGGCGTCCGGGATGGGGCCTCAGTCCGTTCCCGCGTCGAAGGCGGCGGACAGGCCTGCGCGGTCGCTGGCCTCGTCGACGTCGACGGTGGAGTTCGCGATCTCCTCGGCGCCGCCGGCCTCCAGTGAGCCCACGAGCTCCGAGGTCGGCCCGGACACGATGCCCATGGCCGCGTACTGCTCGAGACGCGCGCGCGAGTCGGCGATGTCGAGGTTGCGCATGGTCATCTGGCCGATGCGGTCCTCGGGGCCGAAGGCGGCATCGCCCACGCGCTCCATCGACAGCTTCTCCGGGTGGTAGGACAGGTTCGGGCCCTCGGTGTTGACGATCGTGTAGTCGTCGCCGCGGCGCAGGCGCAGGGTGACCTCGCCGGTGATCGCCGAGGCGACCCACCGCTGCATGGACTCGCGCAGCATGAGCGACTGCGGGTCGAGCCAGCGTCCCTCATACATCCGGCGACCGAGGCGGCGGCCCTCTTCGTGGTAGAGGGCGATGGTGTCCTCGTTGTGGATGGCGTTGAGCAGACGCTCGTACGTCACGTGCAGCAGGGCCATGCCGGGAGCCTCGTAGATGCCGCGGGACTTCGCCTCGATGATCCGGTTCTCGATCTGGTCGGACACGCCGAGTCCGTGGCGGCCGCCGATCTCGTTGGCCTTGAAGACCAGGGCAACGGGGTCGACGAATTCTTCGCCGTTGATGGCGACGGGGCGGCCGGCCTCGAAGCGGACGGAGACCTCTTCCGATTTGACCTCGACGTCATCGCGCCAGGCGGCGACGCCCATGATCGGCTCGACGATGTCGAGTCCGGCGTCGAGGAACTCGAGGGTCTTCGCCTCGTGTGTGGCGCCCCAGATGTTCGCATCCGTCGAGTAGGCCTTCTCGGCCGAGTCCCGGTAGGGGTAGCCGTGTTCGACGAGCCATTCGCTCATCTCCTGTCGGCCGCCGAGCTCGTCGACGAACTCCGAGTCGAGCCAGGGCTTGTAGATGCGCAGCTTCGGGTTGGCCATGAGGCCGTACCGGTAGAACCGCTCGATGTCGTTGCCCTTGTAGGTCGAGCCGTCGCCCCAGATGTCGACGCCGTCTTCCTTCATGGCGCGGACCAGCATGGTTCCGGTGACGGCGCGGCCCAGCGGGGTGGTGTTGAAATAGGTCTTGCCGCCGGAGCGGACGTTGAACGCACCGCACTGGAGGGCGACGAAGCCCTCTTCGACGAGCAGGCGCTTGGCGTCGACGAAGCGGGCGATCTCGGCACCGTATTCCTTGGCACGCTCGGTCACCGACTCCAGGTCGGGCTCATCGTACTGGCCGATATCGGCCGTGTACGTGCACGGGATGGCGCCCTTGTGGCGCATCCACGCGACCGCGCAGGAGGTGTCCAGTCCGCCGGAGAAGGCGATTCCAACGTGCTCACCGACCGGGAGCGAAGACAGTACTTTCGACATGGCACCAGCGTAACGGCATTCCCCGCCGAATGTCGAATTGTTATGCAATGGAATGTATTTTTATGTGGTTGGGGTGGGTGAGGCGATGGAATCTCGCCGAGGCGGCCCCGCCGATTGCTATCGTGAACAGGTGACGAATCCTCCCGCGCCTCAGTTCTCCGTCCGCGCCGAGGCGCGCGGCGACATCGACGCGATTCACGCGCTGACCGCGGCTGCCTTCGGTCAGGTCGACGAAGCCGAGCTCGTCGACGCCCTCCGCGCATCCGGCAATGGACTCGAGGGTCTGTCGTTCGTCGGCGTTCTCGACGAGGAAGTCATCGCCCACGCCATGCTCTCCCGGTGTTTTGTCGGCGACGTTCCCGGGGTCTGCCTTGCCCCCTGCTCAGTGAGGCCCGAGCACCAGCGCACCGGTGTCGGCACCGCCGTCATCGAGGCGCTGCTGGCCGAGGCTGCCCGCAGGGGTGAGGCTTTCGCCGTTGTCCTCGGCCATGCCGAGTACTACCCGCGCTTCGGGTTCACCCCTGCCTCGGGCTTCGGCATCACCCTGCACGTCGACGTTCCAGGCGACGCGCTCATGGCGATGCCGTTGGCCGGCGAGGTGCCTGCGGGTGCCTTGGCCTTCGCGCCAGAGTTCGGGGTCTGAGGCAGAGCAGGCGGCGCGACGGTGCTGGCGGCCGCTATCCGTTCTGCTGCCAGCTTGGTACCTCCGCTCGCGGTATCTGCCCACGAAGCTGGCTTCACCCGAAACAGCAGGTCGCAATCGGATATTTGCGCGTGGATATAGGTCAGCATCGGACACTAGCGGCAGAACTTAGGTCGACATCGGACACTTTTTGACGCCAGAAATGTCCGATGCTGACCTACATTTTTCACTGCAGTCCGAGATGTCGGCGGATGTCGCGTTCAAGCTGACGGCGATTGGTCGACTTCGTTACTCGCAATACCGTCCAGCCGGCGGCTTTCAGTGCGTTGACTCGGTCGATATCAGCGGCCCACTGTCCCTCTGATGTCCTGTGAAAGTCTCCCTCGTACTCCAATGCGAGTTTCTCCTTCGGGTAGCCGAGGTCGGGATGCAGGGTCCGGTCGATCGTCGGGCAGTAGACGGCGGGGTGGACGGCAGGTTCCGGAAGGCCTCGGGACACGGCCCACAGGCGGAGGTCGGTCTCCATCGGCGAGTCGACATCTTCCCGAATGAGTTCAACAGCGGCCTTGAGCTTCGATCTGGCCCTGAGGTGCCTCGTCTCGGCGACGTGCTCGACCAGAGACGGCAGTGTGAATTGCGGTGGGCTCTTCCAGTCGCCGATCGCCGCGTCTCCGATCTTCACCAGCGACTCCACGGAGCAGACGGAAGCAAACTGACTGAATACCTGCAAAGGACTCAAGGTCGGCAGGCCCAGCCATGAGATCGATCTGAGCATTCTCATTCGGTGCAGAACGACGCCTCTTCTGCGAATGCGCTTATTGGTGTCCGATGTCCCCAGGTGAAGATCGTTTCGTCTGAGTGATCGCGGCAATGGCCATCCATACAAACGCGCGGCAGTCTCTCTGCAGGCTACGACTCCCGGGTGTCTGTGGACGAGTGCCCTGAGCAGTCTCGCCTCATCGAGCCACGCGTCATCTGCCCACGTCGGAACCGGATACTCGGTGGAAGCCGAGTCATCGAAACGGAGCCCCCAAGAAGCCGGGGGAAGCCCGCGCCCGGCCCGGATCTCGTAGTCGGAAGCTCCCCGTGCTCGCGCCTCCGAGACCGAGAGAACTGCCGGATAGTGTGCGTAGATCAGTGGATGTTTCATGCACAGATCGTCTACTTGGACTCAGCGTGTGGGAAGACCTGCCTGAGGCGGCTGTGGGCAACCGTACTGCATCCACAGCCCGTATGCGCCTGAGTCAGGCCATTTGTCCACAACCGGTCGAGGGCGGAGCTGGGGGTGACCTCAGGCGATGTCAGCGCGCCCGGGAGAAGCTTCGGGTGTCCCGGCGACGGCTCGAACGAAACTCTGCACAGGAGTGTGTGTGCGAGTGGACTCAGCGAGACGCGTAGTCACGGCGGCATAGGGTGTGCGCGAAATAGTGGTCACCATCGGACTTCCGGGCTAGAGAATTAGGTCACCATCGGACATTTATCGAGCCAGAAAGTATCCGATGGTGACCTGAATTCGAGCACAGTGTCCGTTTGTGACCACTATTCGGGGAAGCGGCCGCGCCCTGCCCGCGCCACCTACAGCTTCGCGCGGTGGGCGCGGATCGCCTCGGCGACGGCGATGGCGTCACCTTCGGGAGCGTCGGACTTCCGATCCGGACGTGCCGTGAACAGGTAGATGAATCCGGCGACAAGCACGACGGCCAGACCGATGAGCACGATCCAGTCGGCGAAGAACGATCCGGAGTCGCCGGGAAGCGAGAGCAGGACCATCGCGAAGATGCCGTAGGCCAAGGCCGCGATGTTGACGACGACGCCCCAGCCTCCCAGCGACCACGGCCCCGCCGGTTTCCACCCGCGCAAACGCTGACGCAGCGCCCCGAGGACGACCATCTGGAAGGCGAGGTAGATGCCGAGGATCGCGAACGAGGTCACGGCGACGAGGATTCCGTCGTTGAACCAGATGAGCACGCAGATCAGAGCGGGTGCGGTGCAGGCGACGATGAGGGCGTTGTGTGGGATCTTCGTTCCGTCGGTGACCTTCGACAGCCACGTGTGCCCGGGCATCATTCCGTCGCGGGCGAAGCTGAAGATCAGTCTCGATGCGGCGGCCTGCAGGCTGAGCACGCACGAGATGAACGCGAGGATCGCAACGAGCAGGAAGATCTTCGCACCGACATCGCCGAGGCTGCCGGCGAGGATCGCGGGAATCGGGTCGGCGACCTCGCCGGCGACGATCTCCTCGAGATTCGGTGCCGCGAGCACATACCCGCCGAAGGAGAACAGTGCGGAGATCGCTCCGACGAAGATCGTCATGAGCATCGCCTTCGGAATGCCGCGGGCCGGATTCGACACCTCCTCGGCGACGTCGCCACACGCTTCGAATCCGTAGAAGAGGAAGAGCCCAGCGACTGCGGCTCCCATGAAGACGGGCAGGTAGCTGCCGTCACCGGCGGTTCCCATGGTGTCGAAGAAGACGGAGAAGCTGTGCTTGCGTTCGAAGATGAGCAGGAACAGGCCGAGCCCGATGACGCCGATGAGTTCGGCGAAGAGGCCGATGCGCGCGATGCGGGCCAACCATTTCGTGCCCGAGAAGTTGATCGCCAAGGCGAGGACGAGGAGTCCAAGGCCGAGGAACAGAGTGGAGTTGCGGCTGAGATCGAGGCCGAAGAGGCTTGCGAGGAACCCAGCCCCGAACTCCGCCACCGAGGTGATCGTGACGATGAGTGCGCAGATGTAGATCCAGGCGGCCATCCACGCATACCGTTTGCTCCACAGCCGCCTCGCCCATGGGTAGATTCCACCGGCGATGGGGAATTGGGAGACGACCTCCCCGAAGACGAGGGCGACGAGCAGCTGCCCGCAGGCAACGATGACGATCCACCAGATCGAGGGCGGACCACCGGTCGACAGTGCGACGGCCAGCAGCGAATAGACGCCGACGAGCGGTGAGAGATAGGTGAAGCCGAGAGCGAAGTTCGCCCACGGGCTCATCGACCGCTCGAACGAGTCACCGTAGCCGAGGACGGCGAGGTGATCGGAATCGGAGAGATGGCCGTCGGCCCGATTGCCGGCGGAGGTGTGAGCGCCCGCGGGATGGTGGGCATTCGAGGGGAGATCGGACATGATGCAGTTCCTTCATTCGAATCGTCGTTGATTCCGTACTGTTCGCATCGTATCTCCGATTCTCACCTGCGGAAGCGTTCTCGTCCGTGCGGCTGATCGCGATTTCCGCCTCACGGCGGAGGTGCCGAACGACGGTGAGTCATAGCGTGGAATCACAGGCACGGACGACCGTCGAACCGGTGGACACAGTGCAGGAACGAGGAGGAATCGTGAATACGCAGACGCACAGTCAAACCGGATTCGCCGAGGCGACCGGACCGACCGAGCCATCACCTCAGCCCGCTGTCCCACCCCACCCGCCCGGAACGACGGATTCCATTCCCGGTCCTGTCGCCTCGGCGATGAATGGATCGCACGCCCCCACCGAGGAGGTCGACGCGAAAGGGCGCCCACTCGCCGTCGTGCCTTCCCGGGTGCCGTGGCTCGAGATCGGAGTCTTCGCCGTCATTGCCTTCGGCCTCGCGTGGCTGGCCTGCCTGCCGCTGTGGACTTCGGGCGAGGGCATCAACGACCCTCTCGCCGTGACGGTCTTCGGCGGACTCATGATGTTCACACCTCTGGTCGCCAGCATCATCGCCTCCATCGTCCAGCGCCGCCGCGCCCGTGCCAGGGGAGAGGTCTTGGCCAGCGCTCCGCGCTACTTCGGCTTCTGGCCGTTGCGTCCCTTCGGTCGAGTCATCGGGGTGACCGTCGCGGCCTTCTTCGGCATCATGGTTCTCGTCGTCCTCGGCTATCTGGTCAGCGCTGCGTTCGGTTGGCTCACGCTCGACCTCACCGGGCTGTCCGCGTTCAAGGAACAATTGGCCACACTCCCGGGTATGGAGTCGGTGCCGATTGCGGTCGCTATCCTCGGTTATCTGCTGCTCATGCTCGCAGGCTCGATATCCAATTGCTTCGTCACGATCGGTGAGGAATTCGGCTGGAGAGGATGGCTGCTCACCAGCCTCCGCCCCCTGGGCGCCTGGCCGGCTCTGCTCATCGTCGGTGTCGTCTGGGGTCTGTGGCACGCACCGCTCATCCTGCTCGGCTACAACTTCAACCGCCCCGACATCACCGGCCTGGGACTCATGGTCGGCGGCTGCATCATGGTCGGCATCCTCTTCGGCTGGTTGCGCCTGCGCACCGGATCCGTCTGGCCGGCGGTCTTCGCTCACGCGGCACTCAACGGATCCACCGGCATGTTGTTGGCCTTGGTCATCGATGCGGGGGCCTCGACTCCCGACCCGGCGCTCATGACTCTCCTCGGGGCTTCGGGCTGGATCGTCTCCGCTGTCGTCATCGCCGCACTCGTTCTGACGGGGCAGTTCCGGAGGCAGCCGGAGCTGGGAATCAAGAAGGCCGCCCCCGCCGCACCTGTTCCCCGGCAGACCGTCTGATCGCCATCGAAATATGACGCCGGGGCCGGCCTCGAAATTGAGGCACGGCCCCGGCGTCCGTTAGGCTCAAAACCCCATAGACCTAAGGAGTCTCTTGTGATTTTTGGCCCATCGCTGCTGCAGACGGCAGGACGTATGCTCACAGCCCCGATCTTCATCACCGGGGGCCTGTCGGCAGTGAAGGACCCAGCCGGAAAGGCCGCAATGGCCGAATCGACTCTCGATTCCATCCGCGAATTCGTCCCCGGACTGCCCGATGACAATGAGCTGCTCGTGCGCATCAACGGCGGCGTGCAGATCCTCGCCGGTGCCACCCTCCTGCTCGGCATCAAGCCGCGACTCTCGGCACTGGCGCTCGCAGGGTCCCTCATCCCGACCACGCTGGCCGGGCACTCGTTCTGGGAGATGGAGGGCGGCGACGCGAAGACCCACCAGACCCAGTTCTCGAAGAATCTCGCGGCCCTCGGCGGACTGCTCCTCATTGCCGGAGATGGCGACAACACCAAGGCCATCGAGAAGGCCGCGAGGAAGGCCGCGAAGAAGGCCGAGAAGCGCGCCCTCAAGCAGGCCTGAGGCATGAGGCACTCGTCCGCCGATGATTCCTCCGAGCCGGAGGCTGCGGACGGTGTGCCCGCCGAACCGATGTCAGCTTCGATTGCTGACATCATCACCTTCAACGACGTCAAGGATCCGAACCTCTGGGTGCGGCCGACTACTTCTCCGGCCACGATAGAGATAGTCGACCACGATCCTGCCTGGGCCGGCCATTTCGCCGAGGCGGCCGACCAGATCCGTCGGGCACTGGCTCCGAGCGGTTCGGTCGTCGGCATCGACCACGTTGGGTCCACCTCGGTGCCGGGGTTGCCGGCGAAGCCGATCATCGACATCGCCCTCGTCGTCGCCGATCCCACCGCCGAAGAGGACTATGTCCCTGCGCTCGCCGAGGCAGGATTCGTTCTCACCATCCGTGAACCCGCCTGGTACGAGCACCGGATGCTCAAACGACTCGATCCGGAACCCGGGCAGCTGGACTGCAATCTCCATGTCTTCGGACCCCGGTGCGCGGAAGTGGCGCGGATGCGGCTGTTCCGAGATTGGCTGCGGGAGCATGAGGACGAACGCGGGACCTACGAGTCGGCGAAACGCACCGCGGCCGGGAAGTCGAACGCGGTCGGGGAAACGGTCATGGGCTACAACGCCCGCAAGCAGGCCGTGGTCCGCGGCATCTACCACCGCATCTTCGAGGCCCGAGACTGGGTCTGAATCCGCCGCACCCCTGGAAATCGGCCGGGAAACGCCTATGCTCGAGGCATGGCCAAGGCACTCCTCATCGTCGATGTCCAGAATGACTTCACCGAAGGCGGCGCGCTCGGTGTGACCGGAGGTGACGCCGTCGCCGAAGGCATCACCGCTCACCTCGCCGCGCATGCCGGCGACTATGACGCCGTCATCGCCTCCCGCGACTGGCACGATGCCGACAACGACAACGGCGGCCACTTCAGCGACACTCCGGACTTCGTCGACAGCTGGCCCGTCCACTGTGTCGCCGGCACCGATGGTGCGGCCTTCGACCCGCTGCTCGACACCGCGGCCATCACCCACGAGGTCCGCAAGGGGCAGGGCAAACCCGACTATTCGGCGTTCCAGGGGATCACGGACACGGGGAGCCGCCTCGGCGAGCTTCTCACCGAACTCACCATCACCGAGGTGGACGTCGTCGGCATCGCCACCGACCATTGCGTACGCGCTTCCGCCCTCGACGCGCTGAGCGTGGGGCTGAGGGTCCGCGTGCTCACCGACTTCATTGCGGGTGTCGGGGGAGACTCGAGCACGGCGGCACTCGCGGAGGTCGAAAAGGCAGGGGTCGAGCTCGCCTGAGCCGCTGACTCTCCACCCCTGCCGTAACCTCAGCCGCAAGCATCACCCCAGGTCAGCGCGCTTCCTCCATCGAAAGTTGCAGACCGAATCCGAACTCTTCGGCGATGTGTGTGACTCCTGAGATTGATGGACTGGAGTCATGAACTCACCACTGGCGACAACCGCACACACGCTGACATCGAAGCGCGGTTCGTGGCTGTTCCTCGGCGGGGTCGTCGTCCTCGTCGTCCTGCTCTTCGGGCTCCTGTCCGGGGCAGGGGAGGACCGACCCAGCGAAACCGCTCCGGCCGACTCCGAATCCACTCAAGCACATCAGATCCTCGACAAGTTCCCCGAGGCGGACAAACAGTCCGTCATGGTCGTGGCGTCGAACGAGGACGGATCGGAACTCTCCGCCGACGACCAAGCGCAGCTGAAGGAGCTCGGCTCCTCGCTCGGCGATTCCGGCGGCGATGAATCCACTGCGGCCGTGACCGGGCCGATCCTCAGCGACGACAGACAGGCCGCGCTGCTCATGGTGCCCATCACGGTGGGCCTGACGAACTCGGACACCGCCGAGACCGTCGATGACCTGCGCACCGCCATCACCGACGACCCGATCGCTTCAGGACTCACCGACGCGGGCGTGTCCCTGCTGGTCACCGGCGGGCCCGCGATCGGCGCCGATATCGCGTCGGCGTTCAACGGCGCAGACTTCACGCTGCTCATCGTCACCATCGTCATCGTGGCTCTCCTGCTCATCATCACCTACCGCTCACCGATCCTGTGGCTGCTGCCGCTCATCGTCATCGGCACCGCCGACGGACTCGCCTCGACCGTGACCGCGGCCGTCGGCGACTGGCTCGACCTGCAGTTCGATGCGGGCATCATCAGCGTTCTCGTCTTCGGCGCTGGCGCGAACTACGCGCTGCTGTTCATCTCCCGCTACCGCGAGGAGCTGCGCCGCTTCACCGACCACCGCACCGCCCTCGCCGAGGCGTGGACCCACACCGCCACGACGATCCTCGCCTCGAATCTCACCGTCGTGCTGTCCCTGCTCAGCCTCGTGTTCGCGATCATCCCCGGCACCCGCGGTCTGGGCATCACCGCGGCAGTGGGCCTGCTCATCTCCGCAGCCGCGGTCCTCTTCGCGCTGCCGCCCGTTCTCGCGATCTGCGGCAAGACGATGTTCTGGCCGTTCATCCCGAAGCCAGAAGCGACCGCGGATGAAGAGCTCACCCCCGCCGAGGCGGCCGCCGCCACTCGTGCCACCGCACCTGCGAGTGCGGCCAAACCTTCGATCTGGCGCACGATCGCCACTCGGGTGGTGCGCAGACCGGGGCTCCACCTCGGTGCCGGGATCGTCATCCTCGGTGTCTTGGCCACCGGTTTTATCGGATCGTCGATCGGTCTCGATCAGACCGAGAAGTTCCGGGTCCAGTCCGAATCGGCTCAAGGCCTCGATGTCCTGGCCGACCATTTCCCGCCCGGGGAATCCCAGCCGATCTGGATCGTCGCCGATGCCGACCATGCCGATGACGTCGTCGATACGGTCAGCGATATGGACGGCGTCGTGCGCGCCTCGGCGATCGAAGACACGACAATCGACGGCACTTCCGTCACGAAGATCATGGTCACCGGTGAGTTCGAACCCGACAGCGCGAAGGGACTCGACCTCGTCGAGGACATCCGCAGCGACGTCCACGCCATTGACGGAGCGAACGCCCAGGTAGGAGGGGCCGCGGCCACGGAGCTCGACGCCCGCGACGGCAACCAGACGGACTTCGTCACGATCGTCCCGATGGTCCTGGCGATCAGCTTCATCATCCTGTTCGGCATCCTCCGCGCACCCATCGCGGCGTTCACTCTGCTGCTCGTCAACGTGGTGTCCTCGGCCGCGGCGATCGGACTCGGAGCATTCCTGTCACGGACGATCTTCGGCCAATCCGCGCTCGATGCTCAGGTGCCGATCCTCGCGTTCCTCTTCCTCGTGGCACTCGGCATCGACTACTCGATCTTCCTCGCCCACCGCGCGAAGAAGGAGTCCGTCTTCCACGGCGGACGCCAGGGCATGGTCGAAGCCGTCGCCCACACCGGTGGAGTCATCACCAGCGCCGGCATCGTCCTGGCCGGAGTGTTCGCGG
>OMJG01001618.1_pt1 | contig 12623 bp, 11 predicted proteins | sample 1646431 | NCBI WGS metagenome assembly OMJG01 (sample SAMN03771674, study PRJEB25209) | food metagenome | isolation source: Cotija cheese | place: Mexico:Jalisco,Michoacan | collected 2011-12-12 | reverse complement strand
GGTTCCGGTGTTCGAAACCCCCCCCTCCGACGCGCACCCGGGGGCAGGTCAGGAGCCCGAGCCGGTCACACCCGGCGTCCACCGAAGACCGCGTAGAGCAGCGGCGGCACCGACAGCCCCATCATCACGATGCCGACCACATTTGCCGCGGTACTCCACGAGTCCCCGGCCCCCGCGGATCCCCGCAGCACGGCCCCGCCGATCACCAGGCCGACGAAGATGATCGCGGCGACCACCCGCACCGCCGCCCGCTCCAGCCGCTTGAGCTGGTGCTCTACCTGCGGCGTCTTCACTGACAGATCGCCGCTCTCGACCACGCCGATCACATGGTCGAGGCGCCTCGGCAGCGCGACCACGGTCTTCGCCGTCGCGGCCGCAGAGGAGACGGCACGTTGCGCGATCTCGGTCGCCGACGCCCCGGCCTGCTCCCGGATCAGCCGGGTCGCGAACGGGGTCACCGACTCCCAGATGTTGAACTCGGGGTCGAGTGTGGAGCACAGCCCCGACAGCATCGACACCGCACGCATGATGAGCAGGAAGTTCTCCGGCAGCTGGAAGGGCATCGACCGGATCACGTCGCGGAACCGGTGCGCGAACTCCTCGAACTCCTTCGGGTCCACATGCTGCAGATCGGTCACGGCCATCTCGCCGAAGCGGTCGAAGAGCTCGGTCATCGCCTCGGCGAGGGTGTCGGTGTCCGCACCGTCGAGCAGCACACCCAGTGACTGCATCGCGTTGACCATCCCGGCTCCGTCGCGCAGGCCCACGGCGATGACCAGTGACCGCAGCCCGTTGCGCAGCACATCGTCGATGTGCCCGGTCATCCCGAAGTCGATGAAGGTCAGCGTGAACTCCCCACGCCGCAGCCCAGGGGTGACGAAGAGGTTCCCCGGGTGGGGGTCGGCGTGGAAATGCCCGGTCGTGAACAGCTGCGTGAACATCTCCTCGGCCAGCCGGACGGCCACGTCAGAAGGGTCGATACCGAGCCCGCGCAAAGTGGCGACATCACTGATCTTGATCGCGGTGACGTCCTGCAGCGTCAGGATGCGCCGGGTACTGCGCTCCCAGACGACCTGCGGCGCGCGGGTGTGCGGCCCGTCGCCGGGGGCGTCCCCGAAGTCCTTCCGGAAGGACGCCGCCTCCGGTCGGCTCAGGCAGAGTGACATCCCGGACAGCACCGGGGCGAGGGGACGCCACGGTAAGCCTCGGAAGCCGGGAGTTCTCGCCCGACTGTCCGGCCGGTTCGGTGGGACCTCGCGTGACGCGCGCACGGCCCGTAATCCCTACGCTCCGACTCTGGGTACCCGCTGGGTGACGCTGATCCACCGTGCCCCGGGAGTGTTCGTGGTCATCGTCATCGCGGTGCTGGTGCTGCTGACCCTGCCGGCGAAAAACCTGCAGCTCTCGCTGCCCTCGGACATGACCTCGCCGGAGTCGACGACACAGCGCAAGTCTGCCGAGCTCATCGAGGAAGGTTTCGGGGCGGGACGGAACTCGCCGCTGCTGGTCATCGTGGACGCGGAGAACGTCGACCCGGAGGCTGAGTCGTTGAAGCCGCTGGTGGCCGGGGGTATCGAGCCGGCCCAGGCGTCCTTCGTGATGATCAAGGACCAGCTCGGCAACAATGTCGGCGTGAAGCACGCGCAGCTCATCGGGGCGTCCGAGGACGGCACGACCGCGCAGATCCTGCTGACGCCGGACACCGGGCCCACCGACGAGCAGACCGTACAGCTGATCGGTCAGCTGCGCGCCGAGCAGGAGGACATCGAGGTCGAGACCGGGGTGCACATGGGCATCACCGGGCTGATGCCTATCCAACAGGACGTCACCGACCGGTTGTCGGACGCGATGCCGGTCTACCTGGCGCTCGTCGTCGGACTGGCACTGGTGTTGCTGCTGATGGTGTTCCGCTCACTGATGGTGCCGGTGATGGCCGCGGCAGGATTCCTGCTGTCGGTCGGCGCGGCCTTCGGTGTCACCGTGCTGTTCTGGCAGGAGGGCCTGTGGGGGATGATAAGCTCGCCCGGCCCGCTGATCAGCTTCATGCCGATCTTCCTCATCGGCGTGACCTTCGGGCTGGCGATGGACTACCAGGTGTTCATCGTCTCCCGGATGCGGGAGAGATACACCCTGCACAGTCACGAGGCTGCGAAGACCAGCAAGTACAACGCCGTGGAGGATTCCGTGATCGGCGGTTTCGGGCTGGGTGCCCGGGTGGTGACCGCCGCGGCGCTGATCATGATCTGCGTCTTCGCGTCCTTCATCGCCCAGCCGCTGCCGTTCATCCAGATCTTCGGCTTCGCACTTGGTGCCGCGGTCCTGTTCGACGCCTTCTTCATCCGGATGACGCTGATCCCCGCGTTGATGTTCCTGTGCGGACGGGCCACCTGGTACATGCCCAAGTGGCTGGACCGGGTGCTGCCGACGGTGGACGTCGAGGGCGCGAAACTGGAGGAGGCCTACGAGTCCGGCGAGATCGAGCGTATGGAGGACGGGGATTACAGGGAGGACAGTGCAGGTAAGGCGGACGCGACCACCCGCTGAGTCTGGCGTTCCCAATCCATCACACCTCTCGCGATTCCCACATGCTGATACCTGCAGGTCAGCGCTCTGGCGTCGCGGGTAGGAAAACGCCGGAGGTGTGATGGATAAGCGTCAAGTAGCTCGTGAGGCCCAGGGCTGGCGGCGATCGAGGATTTTGTCGGCCTGGTGGCTGCTCGGCGACCCTTTTCGGCGGCCCTATTCGGCGGCGGCGTCGAGGGCGGCGAACTGAGGCTCGAGGTGTTCGACGAGCCAGGGCACGGCGAGGATCGATGGCTGGCTCAGGGCCAGCGCTTCCACCGTGTCGAAGGTGACGGAGGTGCCGTCCTGCACGGCCTTCAGGTCGTCCCAGCCGTTGATCGTGTCCGCAGCATCGGCGCCGGCGTTCCACATTGCCAGGAAGTCGGTGTTGAGCAGGTCGGAGTTCTCGTCCGAGATAAAGGCACGACCGCCTTCCTCGCTGACCTCCTTGATTTCCTCGGGGATGACCATGCCGAGGTTGGTGAGGAAGACATTCGCCGGATCCTCGTCGGCGGTGACCACGGCAGTGCCCTGGGGGCTCGCCTGGCCGAAGGCTGCGGTCGCCCCCTCGAGCGCGGGGTGGCTGTCCCGGGCATCGGCGATGGCCTGCTCGGCGTCTGCCACGAGATCCTTCGCCTCATCAGCCTTGCCGATGACCTCACCGGCGATCTCGGTGGACATGCGCCAGTCGTCGGTCCACGGGTTCTCGCCGATGACGGCGACAGTGGGGGCGATGGCGTTGAGCTTGTCGTAGGTCGCCTCGTCGGGGAGCCAGCTGGCGAAGATCACATCAGGGTCCGCCGCGGCGATCTCCTCGGTGACGGCACCGATCCCGTCGGCACCCGTCGAGTAACTCTCGAGCGTGCCGGGGGCCTCGCCGGACCAGGGGACCTCGGCGTCGAAACCGGAGGCGCGGAACTCCACGTCCACCGGTCGTCCCAGCGCGGCGAAAGCACCGGTGAAGGCGGGGGAGAAGCTGGCGATCGTCTCCGGGTTCGTCGGCACCTCGGTGGTGCCCATGATGTGCTCGATCTCGATCGTGTCGGACTGGTTGCTCGCCGATCCAGTCTCCGAGGAGTTGGAGCTGTCGGAGTCGTCGGAGGAGCAGGCCGTGAGACCGCCTGCGAGTGCGGCGGTGACGGTCAGGGCGATGGCGGTGGTCCGGACGCGACGTCCGGCGCGGAAGGTGGGGATACGCATGAACAGGAATGGTGGTGGCAGTTCACCGCGCATAACATAGGTTACCCTGACCTCGTGCCCCCGGGGCTGGTGGTGATGCCTACCGCCCGCGCAGCTCCGGGGCCTTGTTGGCGTAGTAGCGGCCGAGGAACTCGTCCCGGTAGTCCTCGAAGCGTCCCTCCTCGATGGAGGTCCGGATGTTGTTGGTCAGCGTGACCATGAAATGAATGTTGTGCAGGGTACACAGCGTGCCCGCCAGGAACTCCTTGGCGCGTAGCAGGTGGTGGATGTACGCCCGGCTATAGCTCTCGTTGACGTATCCGCCGGTCTCCGTGTCGATCGGGATGAAGTCACGGCGGTGGCGTCCGGCCATCAGGTTCAGCCGCCCGTCCAGCGTGTAGACCCCACCGCGGCGTGCCAGACGGGTCGGGGCGACACAGTCGAAGGTGTCCGCACCTGCGGCGATGGTGGTGAACAGGTCGTCCGGCTCGGAGATGCCCAGCATGTGGCGGGGCTTGTCCTCCGGCAGCTCGCCGCAGACCCAGCCGGCGATGGTGCCGAGGTTCTCCTTCTCCAGGGCACCGCCAATGCCGAAACCGCCGAAACCGCGGCGTCCGGCGTCCTCGGCCTCGCGCGACAGGTCCACGAGGCCACGGGCAGCTTTGCGCCGCAGATCCTCGTACTGCGCGCCCTGCACCACGCCCCACAGCGACTGCAGCGGACGGTGCGAGCGCTCGGTCGTCAACCGGTCGTGCTCGACGAGGCAACGGCGCGCCCACCGGTGCGTCCTGTCCACGGACTGCTCCTGGTAGAGGCGGGTGTCGACCAGGGTGGTCAGCTCGTCGAAGGCGAACATGATGTCCGCGCCGAGGCCGTGCTGGATCTGCATCGACTTCTCCGGGGTGAAACGGTGCATCGAGCCGTCGATGACGGACTTGAAGTCCACGCCGTCCTCGTCGACCTGCGCCATCCGCTCCTTCTTCGCCGCGCGGATGTCAGCATCCGTGAGATTGGCGACGTCCATCGCCAGCACCTTCTTGAAACCCACACCCAGGCTCATGACCTGGAATCCGCCGGAGTCGGTGTAGGTCGGGCCGTGCCAGTTCTCGAACTCGGCGAGGCCGCCGGCGGTGTCGACGATGTCCTCGCCGGGCTGCAGGTAGAGGTGGTAGGCGTTCGACAGGATCGCCTCGGCGCCGGTGGAGCGGACCTGCTCGGGCGTCAGTGTCTTGACCGTGGCCTTGGTGGCGACGGGGATGAATGCCGGGGTCTGGATGTCGCCGTGCGGGGTGTGGATCACCCCGGTGCGTCCGTGGGACGGCGTGCCGTCGACGGTGCCGTCGTCGCCAATGCGGGTGCCGAGCTCGAAGGACGTGTCGGACGCAGGTTCAGTCATGGTTGACCAGTGTATCCGGTGGGTAGGCTCTGGTCCGAGCACCGGGAGCTGAAGCCCCACGGCGTCCGAATTCTCACGCGGCTACCCTCGGGAAGCAGCAGAACCCCTGCATGAACTGAGCACGAAACCTGCGATGAAGGAGTATGACAACCGTGAGCACCGCCCGCCAGATCGTCCTCGCCAGCCGTCCGAAAGGTGAGCCGACCTCGGAGAACTTCCGCACCGAGACCGTCGACCTGCCTACCCCGGGTGACGGTGAACTGGAGCTGAAGGTCCGCTACCTCTCGCTCGACCCCTACATGCGCGGACGCATGAGCGACGCGAAGTCCTACGCCGCCCCTGTCGAGGTCGACGCCGTGATGACCGGCGAGACCATCAGCGAGGTCGTGACGTCCAACGACCCGCGTTTCAAGCCCGGCGACCTGGTTCTGGCCATCACCGGTTGGGTCGACGCCGCCGTCGTGCCTGGCAAGATCGCACGCAAGGTCACCACGAAGGGAGCACCGGAGACCACCGCCCTCGGCGTCGGCGGGATGCCCGGTTTCACCGCCTGGTCGGGCCTGAAGTTCATCGGTAAGCCGAAGGCGGGGGAGACGGTCGTGGTCGCCGCGGCGTCCGGACCGGTCGGCACGATGGTCGGCCAGCTTGCCCAGCAGGCCGGTGCCCGTGCCGTGGGCATCGCCGGCGGCCCGGAGAAGTGCGCCTTCGTCCGCGACGAACTCGGCTTCGACGCCGTCGTGGATCACCGCGACCCGGACTTCCGCGCGAACCTCGCCGCCGCCTGCCCGGACGGTATCGACGTGTACTGGGAGAACGTCGCCGGACCGGTGTGGGACGCCGTTCTGCCGCTACTCAACCTGTACTCGCGGGTCCCGGTGTGCGGCTTGGCCGCGAACTACAACGACGGCGGTTTCGGTGACCGCGACCGACTGCCCGCGACGATGGGTGTCATCCTGTCGCAGAGCGTGACCGTCCGTGGGTTCATCCAGACCGAGTTCGCCGCCGACCACTGGGGCGCCTTCCTCGCCGAGGTGACCCCGAGAATCGCCGACGGCACGATCGCCTACCGTGAGGACATCGTCGAGGGGCTGGACGCCGCGCCGGACGCCTTCACGGGCATGCTCACCGGCGCCAACTTCGGCAAGCTGTTGGTGAAGGTGAGCTGATCGGGCATGACTGGTGCGTCCACTGTGCCGGCTGGGTACGTCGTGCCGACGGTCTCCAAGCTTTACCGCTACCCGGTCAAGGGCTTCACTCCGGAGCCCTGTGAGGAGCTCGTCGTCCAGGACGATGGCCGGATCGAGGGCGACCGCGTCCTCGCTTTTCGCTTCGCTGACGCCGCCACGCCCGAGGAGAAGGACGGTCTGGACTATTGGCCGAAGTCGAAGGGCCTGGCGCTGATGGACTTCCCGTCGCTGGCGCGCCTGCAGGTGTCCTTCGACGGTTCGGTGCTGAGTTTTCACGAGGACGGGGAACTGGTGGTCTCTGCCGGGCTGGATCCGGCCGGACGCCGCGAGCTGTGCGACCGCATCGCCGAGTGGGTGTTGGACGGTCCGGACGCCCGTCGGTTGAAGAAGGCCGGACGGCTTCCGCTGGAGTTGGTCGGTGACGGTGTGACCTCACGGTTCCAGGACCGGCCGCGAGGATTCGTGTCCCTGCACGGTGCGGCCTCCGTGGAGGCGCTGGGGGATGCCGCTAATAGTGGTGGCGGTGCTGGTGACGGGGCCGGTAGCGGTGGTGGCGGCGCAGAACAAGGCGTTCGGGTGGATGTCGACAGTCGCCGCTTTCGCTCGAACGTCGTGGTGGGCGGCCTGGCTGCCTGGGAGGAACTCGACTGGGCAGACAATGGCACACAGATTCAGGTGGGTGATGTCCCGTTGACCGCGCAGAAGACGATCGTGCGCTGCATGGCCATCGCCGCGAACCCCGACACCGGCGAGCGCGACGCCAACCTGCTCAAGGTCCTGACCAAGGACCTGGGACAGTCTGAGCCGACGCTGGGTGTGCTGTTCCTGCCCTCGGAGGAGGGAGACGGGGGCACGATCCGGATCGGCGATCCGTTGGCCGTGACAACTGAGGTGAGCCGGTCGTGACTACTGACCGTTCAATCGTCTTACTTTGTGGTGGTTTCTCCGAGGATGAGTACCGCGAGGTGGACGAATACCTTCTGGGGACGGTGCAGGTGCCGACGCCGAAGGTCTGCTTCATTCCGACCGCCAGCGGCGACTCGGCCGGGTACGTCGACCGCTTCTACGAAGGCGTGTCGCGGTACGACTGCGAACTCACTCATCTAGAGTTGTTCCGCCGCGATGCGACAGACCCGTCGGAGGTCGTCGGGGCGAGTGACATCATCTACGTGGGTGGTGGCAACACCGCGAACATGCTGAGTGTGTGGCGACTGCATTCGCTCGACACCTTGCTGGTTGAGGCGTACCGGCGGGGGACGGTGCTCGCCGGGATCAGCGCCGGCGCGGCCTGCTGGTTCGAAGCCTGTCTCACCGACTCTTTCGGGCCACTGGCTCCGCTGAATGACGGCCTGGGTCTGCTCACGGGGAGTTTCTGCCACCGAGGAAGGGCGGCCGGAGGTCTACCGGGAATGCATCAGCAGGGGCGATCTTCCTGCAGGGATCGGCCTGGACGATGGCGCTGCCGTCAGGTTCACAAACGAACAACTGACGGATGTCTTCACCGTCGATGAGTCGGCGAAGGTGCACCACTTCGCCTGACGCACCTCAACGCTGCCGTGATCGAGGTCAACGCCCGAGGTGATGAACCCACGGTAGATATCGGGCAGGTTCTGTGACAACTCTGTGACGGGATGCCAGGTGATCTCGCGGTGCTCCGAGCTCCTGTGTGGCACTAGGTCGCGGTCCACCCTGGTCGAGAGACAGACCAGCGCCACCTGGCGTCCGGGGACCGGAGCAAATAGCTCAGCACCGACGAGGGTGAACCTGTCTGCGTCCAGGTGCAGACCGGTCTCCTCGTGAACCTCACGAACGGCAGTATCGGTGATGGAGGTGCCCACCTTGTCCGGCCATCCGCCGGGGAGTTCCCATTCGCCCCGGTCGTTCAGCCCCAGCAGGACGCGGTCATCCGACACGACCACCGCTTTCACGGCGCAGGGGACGGCGTAGTAGCCGGTGCCTTCCTCGATCATGTGGTTCGCTTCCCCCCGAACAGGGCGTAGAGGAACGGCAGCGCAGACAGTCCCATCATGATGATGCCCGCCACATACGCCGTGGTACTCCATGAGTCTCCGGCCCCCGCTGATCCGCGCAAAACGGCACCTCCGATCACCAGCCCGACGAAGAGGATCGCCGCGACCACCCGTCGTGCCGCCCGCTCCAGACGCTTCAGCTGTCGCTCGACCTGCGGGGTGTTGACCGACAGGTCACCGCTCTCGACAACGGTGATCACATGGTCCAGGCGTCCGGGTAATCGTCCGAGCACCTTCGCGGTGTCCGCGACGGTGGTCACCGCGCGGTGCGCCATCTCGCGGGCAGAGTCGCCGGCCTGTTCACGCACCAGTTTCGCTGCGAAGGGCTCGACCGAATCCCAGATATTGAACGAGGGGTTCAGGGTGGAACACAAGCCCGACAGCATCGACACCGACCGCATGATCAGCAGGAAATTCTCCGGCAGCTGGAACGGCATCGACCGGATCACGTCACGGAAGCGGTGGGCGAACTCCTCGAACTCACGCCGCTCGACATGCTGCAGGTCCATGACCCCCATGCCGCCGAACCGCTCGAAGAGCTCGGTCATCGCCTTCTTCAACTCACCGGTGTCCGCCGTCGGCAGCAGCACACCGAGGTTCTCCATCGCGGTGACCATGCCGTCGCCGTCACGCGTTCCCACCGCCATCACCAAATCACGCAGGCCCGCGTGCAACGTCTGGTCCACCGATCCGGTCATCCCGAAATCGATGAACGTGAGTTTGAAGTCGCCGCCGTTCAGCCCCGGGGTGACGAAGATATTCCCCGGGTGCGGATCGGCGTGGAAGTGCCCGTTGTCGAAGAACTGGGTGAACATCACCTCGGCGAGGCGCTCGGCGACGTCGGACGGGTCGATGCCCGCCGCACGTAGCGCGGCAGTGTCGCTGATCTTGACGGCCGTGACGTCCTGCAGGGTCAGGACGCGCCGGACGCTGCGTTCCCAGACCACGTCCGGCACGCGCACCAGCGGATCGTCGACGAAGTCGCCGGCGAAGGCGTTCGCCTCGGACGCCTCGTGGAGGTAGTCGATCTCCTCGTAACTGGTGACCGCGAACTCCTCGACGAGCCCGGGGATGTCGGCGCGCTGGGAGATGAACCGGATGCGGGCCAGCCAGCCGGCGATCCGACGCAGCGCCGCCAGATCGACCTCGACAATGTCGCCGATCCCGGGGCGTTGGATCTTCACCACGACATCGGTGAACGGGACACCGGTGTCCCCGTTCACGTCGGACGGTCGGAGCCGGGCGCGGTAGGCCTGCCCCAGGGACGCGGCGGCCAGGGGAGTGGTGTCGAAGGAGGCGAAAGCGCGCTCCAGCGGCATGCCTAGTTCCCGCTCGGCCAAGGCACGCATCGCCTCGAACTCCACCGCCGGCACCTTGTCCTGCAGTGTGGCGAGCTCATCGGTCACACTGGCCGGCAACACATCGATGCGGGTCGACATGAACTGGCCGACCTTGATCATCAGCCCACCGAGGTCGGTCGCCAGTGTCCGGAAACGCTCGGCGGCGCGCACCATGCGCCGTTCCTGGGTGCGGTGACTGACAGCGCGCAGGCCGATGTGTGGCAGGACCAGGTCATACCACCAGGTCTGCACGATGAGCAGCGCACCGAAGGTCATGATGCGCCGGTAGCGCGACCTCAGCTGGTGGGAGGAGCCCCGTCGTCCGGGGCCGGCACTGTCGCTCACTCTGCGGTTGCATCAGCTTCGGCCGGCGCCTCGGCCGGTTCCTCAGCGAGGATGCTGTAGATGCCCCGACGGGCGTCATCCAGCAGGGCTGCGACGCGGGCCCGCTGCTCCTCGGTGCCGTTCAGTCCGACCTGATGGACGGCCTGACCGAGCTTCGCGCCGGCCCTCGGCAGCTCACTGCGGGATTCAGCGAAGTCCGCGACATCGGCGGTACCGGAGAACCGGGGGATCCGGCCCCACGGTGTCCAGGACGCGCAGGCAGTATCAGCGTCGGCAGAGTCTGTATCGTCCCCGTCCTCGTCTCCGTCGTCACCTCCATCGTTCTCCCGGGCAGCGGCGAGAGTCGCAGCCTCCTCGCGTCCAGCATCGGTCAGCGAGTACTGACGACGTCCGTCCTGCTCCTCGACGGTGGCGAGTGCCTCGTCCACCAGCAGCTGCAGGGTGGGGTAGACCTCGGCGGCCGAAGGCTCCCACCCACCGTCGCTACGCTCGGTGATCGTGCGGATGATCTGGGCACCATGCTGCGGCTTCTCGTTGAGCAGGCTCAGGACGGTGGTGCGGATGTCACGCTCAGGCTCATCGCCGGAGAACGGACGGCTGGTGAACGGACGGGGGAACGTGCTGCCGTTGGTGACAGTGCCGACGTTGTATCGGACGGCCTCGACGACATCGCGGAGCGTGGGGATGCCGGGGTAATCGTGTGGTGTGCGTGTGGGTCCCATGGTGTGTGCCTCCAGTGCGCGGATTGAGCGCCGTAGCGGGTGTGCGGTGGTGGGTGAGGTGACGTGTTCGGTGGTGTGTGATGGTTCTGTTTCCCACGCTACAACTCCGACCTGGATGGTGCCTGTGACCTCGCTCCCATTCCCGGGTGGTGTGAGGGGGTCCGGAGCACCAGGGAGTGGGAGTGAGGGCACAAGCAGGCACGGAGTGGGGCCGCGATACCCTTGTGCACCATGACAGTCCCAGCCAGTGGCCGCTACGCCCCCAGTCCCAGCGGCGACCTGCACCTCGGAAATCTCCGCACCGCCGTCCTCGCCGAGGCGTGGGCGCGGACCACCGGACGGGGTTTCCGGTTACGCATCGACGATATCGACGCGTCCCGTTCCTCCGAGATCTCCGCCGACCGTCAGCTCGAGGATCTGGAGGCCATCGGGCTGACGTGGGACGGTGCGGTGGCCAGGCAGTCGGAGTCGGTGGAGCGCTACGAGGTCGCCCTCGAACGGCTGGCCGAGGACGGCCTGACCTATGAGTGCTACTGCTCGCGCAAGGACATCCGTGAAGCCGCCAGCGCACCCCACATCACGCCCGGGCACTACCCGGGAACCTGCCGTGACCTCGACGATGCCGAGCGAGACCGTCAGTGTGAGTCCCTCGCCGCAGAGGGACGCGTCCCGTCCCTTCGGCTGCGCGCGCAGGTGGACCGCTGGACTGTCCGGGAACGTTTCGCGTCCGCGGCCGGAGAGGACGGGGCGTACACCGGCGACGTCGACGACATGGTGCTGCGCCGTGGCGGCAGTGGGGCGGACGCCGGGTTCGCCTACAACCTCGCCGTGGTCGTCGACGACACACTGGCCGGGATCGACCAGGTCGTCCGTGGCGATGACCTGCTGGACTCCGCCCCGCGCCAGGGATACCTGGCACACCTGCTGGGCCTCCCCGAGGTCGAGTACGTGCACGTCCCGTTGGTGCTGGGCCCCGGCGGTCAGCGCCTGGCCAAGCGCGACGGCGCGGTGACCCTGCGCGAAATGCCGGGGGAGACCTATGCGGAGAAGGCCGCCGCGGCCCGTGGGTGGATCGAGGAGTCCATCGGACAGGACGCACTGGCGGACCCTACTCTGCTTTCGCACGAACCGGTCGTGTGGCGGGGCTGAGGCTGTCCCGCCGTCCCTACAGGTCAGTGCACCGAGCGCGGCCGGAACTTCGGGGCGACCTTCTTCGCCGCCGCCGTGCGCGCGATACCGGCGTTCTTGCCGATGAGCAGGCGCAGCTGGCGCAGACGCTCCTTGGCGAACGTCGCCCGGGCGCCGGACGTCCACGTCTCGTCCACCAGCTTCTTGCCGTAGGCCACGGCGTCGGGGGAGCGGGTCGCGATGAGCGCGGCCAGATTGTCCGACGCCGCCAGCGGGTCCTTCACGACCTCGCTGGCCACCCCGTACTCCACCGCGCGCGCACCGTCGAAGGTCTCGCCGGTGATCGTGAGCCGCTTCAGGACGTCCGCCGGAAGCTGCTGCTTCAGGCTCTGCATGCCGGACATGTCCGGGATCAGACCCCACTTGGCCTCCAGGATGCTCCACTGTGCGTCGGCGGTGGTGAAGCGCCAGTCCGCGGCCATCGCCAGCTGCAGGCCGCCGCCGAAGCAGTGCCCGTGGACGGCGGCGATCACCGGCACCGGCAGGCGCCGGAACGCCCAGCACGCCTCCTGGAAAGTGTTGGTGCCGCGCCACGGTCGCGTCAGGAAGGCCAGTCCCAGCCCGGTGGGGTTGCCCATCACGGCAGCGAAGTCCAGGCCCGCGCTGAAGGAACGTCCCTCACCGGCGAGGATGACGGCGCGCACGCTGCTGTCGCGGCGGATGCGTCCGGCGCA
>OMJG01001616.1_pt1 | contig 12637 bp, 15 predicted proteins | sample 1646431 | NCBI WGS metagenome assembly OMJG01 (sample SAMN03771674, study PRJEB25209) | food metagenome | isolation source: Cotija cheese | place: Mexico:Jalisco,Michoacan | collected 2011-12-12 | reverse complement strand
GGGCTGCCGCCCGCGTGGATCGGCGTCGGGGACATCGAGCTGTTCTATGAGGAGGGCCGCCGCTACGCCGAACGGCTGGTCGACGCGGGCGTGCCGACCGTCCTCGAGTTCGTCCCCGGCGCCCCGCACGCCTTCGAGTCCTTCCTCGGCGGCACCGGCTTCCTCCTCGACCAGGGGGTGATGGGGTAGCGGCAGGGGTGGCGCTCCGCGTGTTCGCTGGTGATCGACGTCTTGAACGCAGACCCTGCACGGTCTAAACTCGTGCCATGTGGAGCGTGGACATCGAGCGGATAGCCGGGTGGCTGCTGTCCCTCGATGATGATTCCCGTGAGCAGGTGATCGCCGCTATCGAGCTGCTGGGGGAGCGAGGCCCTCAGCTCGGGCGTCCGATCGTCGACACTGTGCACACCTCGAGGCACCGCAACATGAAGGAGCTTCGGCCGGGCTCGTCCGGACGGTCTGAGGTGCGGGTGCTCTTCGCTTTCGATCCTGCGCGAGCGGCGATCATGTTGATCGCAGGTGACAAGGCCGGCAACTGGACACGGTGGTACAAGAAGAACATTCGCTTGGCCGATGACATCTTCGATGATCATCTGCGCACGCTGAGAGGAGAGTGATCGGGATGGCACTGACACTGGATCGGTTCCTCGCCGAGCATCCCGTGAATCGAGAGCGGGTTGAGGAGCATAAGGAGCGGATGCTCGCCGAGGTGCGGGCCTACCGGCTGCGGGAACTGCGTGAGCGGGCCGGACTCACCCAGACCCAGCTCGCCGAACGCATCGGAGTCGGGCAGCGTCAGGTGTCCAAGATCGAGCGCGGGGACCTCGACAGCACGAAGGTCGGCACGATCCGCAGCTACCTACACGCCGTCGGCGGAGACCTGGCTCTCGAGTACGTGACCGGGGATCAGCGCATCCAGGTCGCCTGACATTCTCGCCCCCCCGTCGTCCCGCCCGCCCCTGTCGCATGGTGGCCGTGGCATCATGACCCCATGATCCAGTCCGCCGTCGCCCACCGCACCCTGGACACCCCGATCGGTCCGCTGCTGCTGGCGGCCACACCCCGCGGGCTGGTGCGCGTGGCCTTCCAGCAACAGGGGTTCGACGTCGTCCTGGAGCAGCTGACCCGCCGCATCGGTGGCAGCGCTGAGAGAGCCGACGCCGCCACCGATCTCGCCCCGCAGGACGGGATCGCCCCACAGGCCCGGGATCACCTGGAAAACGCTGCGACCCAGCTGGGGGAGTACTTCGCCGGGCGGCGTCGGGACTTCCAGCTGCCCCTGGATCGCAGCCTCTCCGCGGGGTTCGCCGAACGGGTGCACCGGGACCTTCAGCGGATCCCCTTCGGCGCCACCCGAACCTACCGCGACCTCGCCGAGGAGGCGGGCAGCCCGCGAGCCGTGCGCGCCGTCGGCACGGCCTGCGCGGGCAATCCGCTGCCGGTGATCGTGCCGTGTCACCGGGTCGTGCGCACCGACGGCGGACTCGGCGGCTACGTCGGCGGACTGGAGGCCAAACGCACCCTGCTCACCCTCGAAGGCACGGACGCGTGAACTCGACCAGCCCCGGCCTGTTCGGCGACGACGCGCTGGCCCGCCCCGCCGTCGAGCTGCCCGACGGCGCACACCACGTCCCCGGCTGGCTGACGCTCGACCAGCAGCGGTGGCTGGTCGCCCGATTCCGCGACTGGGCCGCGGGCCCCGTCCCGCCGCGCGCGGCCAGCATCCGCGGACACGAGATGAGCGTGCGCACCGTGTGCCTGGGCTGGCACTGGCGCCCCGCGGGCTACACCCGCGAGGCCGTGGACGTGAACGGCCGGCGGGTCCTGCCGGTGCCGGACTGGATGGTGCGCATGGGTCAGCAGGGCCTCGCGGCGGCCACCGGGGACGACGCCGCGGCCCGCGCCTATGTTCCGGACACCGCCCTGGTCAACTACTACGACGACGCCGCGCGCATGGGCATGCACCAGGATCGGGACGAGCACTCCTCCGCCCCGGTGATCTCCGTGTCCATCGGGGACACCTGCCTGTTCCGCTTCGGCAGCACCCAGACCCGCTCCCGCCCGTACACGGACCTCAGGCTGGTCTCCGGGGACCTGTTCGTGTTCGGCGGCCCCTCTCGCTTCGCCTTCCACGGGGTGCCGCGCATCTTCCCCGGCACCGCCCCGGCCGACTGCGGCCTGCAGGCCGGGCGCATCAACATCACCCTGCGGGTGACCGGCCTGCGCGAGGACTGACGACACCCCTTCGCGGCCGAGGCTGTGTGCTGAAACCGGGGGATCGTGCTGAGACCGTGCCCGTCGGCCTCGGTCTCAGCACGACGTCGGGATCTCAGCACGGAACCCCGGTCTCAGCGACGCGCCCCGTGTCGCCACCGACCAGGCAGGCGGCAACCCCGTCTCAGGACTGCTCCGGGTGGGCCGCCTTGTAGAGCACCGGGAGGATGTCCTGGGTGCGTCCGGTCTCCTCGATGTTGTGGCGGATCCAGTGGTCCGCGGTGGATTTGGAGAAGACCATCGGGCCCATCACCCGGTTCAGCAGGGGGCCCACCAGCGGGGTCTGGAAGTCCACGGCGGTCTCCGCGTAGAAGCTCACTCCGCCCGGCACCGGGGCGTACCGGTGCGTGATGCGGCCGGCCGGGCGATCCCCCGGACCCAGGATGTGGAAGGTGAACTCGGACTCATCCAGCACGGTCGTGTGCATCACCTGGTGGACCCGGTCGCGGTAGTCGTTGAACTGCTCATCGATGCGCGATCGGGCGCCGACGCGGAAGCCTGTGTTCCGGGTGCCGTCCGGGGCGTCCGTCATCGGAGTCACCCGGATGTGGTCCCGGTGGTGCCACAGGTGGTAGTTGAGGATCTCCGGGCCGGAGAAGTCCTGGCCGTTCCAGGTGGTGGTCCCGGCGAGGTTCTCGAACCACCACTTCAGCATGGGCGGGGTGACGCCCCGCAGATCGTCGTGGTCGATCCGCACCAGCAGAGCACCGCGGCGATCGACGGAGACGCCCGCCCACTTCGCCGAGGAGACGGGTTTGAAGGCGAGCTTCCCGGCTCGCTGCAGGGCTCGCCGGGCCAGCAGGCGCTGCTCGCGGAGGGCGTCGTCGACGGGGATCATGGGTTCTTCCTCTCTTCAGGGGTCGTGGGGAGGTCAGGAGTCGGTGCGGTGGGAGGCGCGCCGAGTCCGCCGATCACGCTGCGGTGCAGATAGGTCGTCAGGCGGTGGGCGATCGTCGCGGCCGGCGGGCGCTGGTCCTCGGCGAACCAGTCGAGCATGGCCCAGGAGACCCCGGCGGCCAGGGTCTGCGCGGCGAAGGTGGGGGGCAGGGGGCCTCGGGCCAGGGCCGGGGCCAGGGGGCTGGCGATGCGCAGCTCCTCGGCCACGGCCTCGATCACGCGCAGCTGGACCCGATGGCCGCCGTGGCCCAGGAGTACGCGGCGGAAGAAGGCGGCGTCCGGAGCCAGATCCTCGACGATGCCGGTGATCACCCGCTCCATCGCGGGCAGGTCCTCCGGGGCGACGTCGTGCAGGTCCACCCTCCGGGGCGCGGCGGATGAGGCCCGGGACGCACCGTCCACGGCACCGAGGGGGCCCACTCCGGCGGCGGTGAATGCGGCGTCGATGCGGGTCACGGCGGCCTCGGCGAAGGCTGTGGGCAGATCCCCGACCTGCCGGTAGAAGGTCGGCCGCGTGGTCCCCGCCTGCCGGACCACGGCCGTGATACTCACCTGGGCTGGGTCCTGGGCGCGCAGCAGATCCACGACGGCGGCCAGGATCCGCGCACGCGGTGACGGGGTCGGTGAGGAGGTCATGGCCCCACCCTATCCCATGAACGTTACAAATGTAACGCGCGAGAGTTCGTTGAGGCGTGTCACCATGGGTGCCATGACGGCGGGGCAGTGGGCTGAGCGGCACCAGGTGTGGGTGTACCTGGCGGCCGTCGCGCTGGTTGCGGGTGTGGGGGTCCTGGTGCCCGATGCCGCGCAGCCGGCCGGGGCGGTCCTCACGCCCCTGCTCGGTCTGCTCCTGTTCCAGACCTTCCTCGGCGTGCCGGTCGCGCGCCTGAGCGCTGGGCTGCGGGACCGGCGATTCCTGCTGGGGTTGGCCCTCGTGAACGCCGTGATCGCCCCGGCCCTCGCGGTGCTGCTGGCCCTCGTGCTGGTCCCGGATCCGGCGCTGCGCGTCGGGGTGCTGTTCGTGCTCCTGGCGCCGTGTGTGGACTGGGTGCTGGTCTTCGCGGGGATGGCCGGCGGGGATCGGGCCCGACTCCTGGCCGCGACCCCGCTGCTGCTGTTCGGCCAGATGCTCCTCCTGCCGCCGGCTCTCGCTCTGCTCGCTGGCCCGCAGGTCGCGGGCACGGTGCGGACGGGACCTTTCCTGGAGGCCTTCGTGGTGCTGATCCTGCTCCCGCTGTTGGCCGCCGTCGCGGCTCAGGCCTGGGCGGCCCGACGTCGGTCGGGGGCCCGCGTGGTCGAGGTGGTGGAGGCCGGGATGGTGCCGACCACCGCGCTGGTGCTGGCCGCGGCGGTGCTCTCCCAGATCGGTCAGGTGCTGCCGATGCTGGGCCGGCTGCTGGGGCTGGTGCCGGTGTACCTGCTGTTCGCCGCGGCGATGACGCTGCTGGGGACGCTGGCGTGCCGGGCGCTGCGCCTGGATGCCGCGGGTGCGCGGGCGGTGGTCTTCAGCGGGGTGGCTCGCAACTCGCTGGTGGTGCTTCCCTTGGTGCTGGCCCTGCCCGCCGAGCTGTCCGCGGTCGCCCCGGCTGTGGTGGTGCAGGCCCTGGTGGAGCTGCCTTTCCTGCTCCTGCTGCTGCGCGCCGTCCCGCGCTTACTCCCCAAGGGTACCCGGGCCCCTGCCGCCCCGACGCCGTCGCGCCCCCGCTGAGGTGCGCCGTCTGTGTTGAGATACCGGATTCGTGCTGAGATACCGCACGGCGGGCCGCACCTCAGCACGAACGCCGCATGTCAGCACAAAACCCGCACCTCAGCCCAACTCCGCCTCCCATACGGCCCGCCACTTCTCGGCCAGGGTGTGCACGGTTTCGTGGGCATTGAGGCCGCTGGGCTGGGGCACCACCCACAGGGCCACGTCCTCCGGCCAGTCCTCGATCTCGGAGACGTCCTGGCGGCCCAAGGCGGCTTTCGGGCGGCGGAAGGCCGTGCGGAAGGCGGTGATCCCGGCGACCGCGACCCGCTCGGGGCGGTACTCGCGCACCAGCCGTACCAGCTCGGCCGCGCCGTCGCGCAGCTCCTCACGGCTCAGCTCATCCGCGCGGACGCTGGCCCGACCCACCAGGTTGGTTATGCCCAGTCCCCGGCGCAGCAGGTACTCCTCGTCCTGTTCGCTCAGTCCCCGGGAGGTGTCCAGGCGATACTCGGTCACCCCGGCCTCGTGCAGGGACGGCCAGAAGCGGTTGCCCGGGCGGGCGAACGGCGCGTTGACGGCCGCGGTCCACAGGCTGGGATTCACCCCGACGATCAGCATCCGCATCCGCCGCCCCGCGTAGGGCCCGTAGGGGAGCACGTCGTCGCGGGCGTGCGGGTCATCCGTGGCGAAGCGCTCCAGGTCCGCGCGGGTGGGCTTGGCCCCGCCCATCGGGGAGGGCCGGCGGCGGGATCGGAACTCGGTGCTCATCCTCCCACCCTAGAGCGACGCCGCAGCATGACGCCGGTCCCGGCCCCCACCCGGCAGGTCGGCTACACAGCGGCCTCGTCGTTCCGGGCGACGTCGGCGCACAGCACCTCCGGCCAGGCGCTGACCTCCTCACGGGTCGCGGCCACCTTCAGGTCCACCGTCGGGAGGGTCTCGGCGAGGATCTGCGCCGTGGAGACCGGGTGGGCCCGGTCCCGCACCCAGGCCAGCACGGTCACGGGAACGTGCACCTGGGCGATGTCCGCCAGGGACGGCAGATCGGAGGTCCCGGCGCCCTCGAAGACGTAGGGCAGCAGCTCGGGGTCCACATCCGGGACGGTGCGGGGGGCCTCGGGCTTGGCCGGGGGCTGCGGCCCGTCCAGCCCCGCGGTCACGAAGGCCTCGACCCCGTGGCGGCGCACCAGCTCCCCGGCCGCCCGATACTCCTCGGCCTTGCGGGCGCGAGTGGCCCACGCGGTGGGCGGCAGCATCAGGGTCAGGCCGGTGAAGCGCTCGGGGTCCCGGATCGCCGCGTACAGCAGGGTCGCCGCCCCCATGGACTGCCCGACGCCGTGCACCGCCTCCCCGGGGAAGATCCCGTCCAGCAGCCGCAGCAGGTCATCGGCCAGCACGGGCCAGCGGTAGTCGCTGGGCATGGGGCGTCCGGTGGAGCGGCCGTGCCCGCGGGCGTCGTAGCGCAGCAGCCGGGTCCCGCTCAGGCCCCGACCCAGGTCCAGCCCGAGGGTGCGGTCCCGGGCGCGGGAGGAGGTCAGCCCGTGCAGCTGGACCACCGGGTGCCCGCCCTCGTCGCTGAGCTCCCACGCCAGTCGCGCCCCGGGGACGGGGAATCCGCCCTCCGTGATCACCGTGGCACCGCGTCGTTCCTGGTCAGCGTCCATCGCGCCTCATCTCCCGCTCTCACCCGGTTCGTTCGTCCACCGTTCGGAATGCGTTGGAGCGCCCGCCCGATGCTTCTGGTTAAGTTACCCCCATGCGCTTGACCAACATCACCCGGCTGCGACTGCCCTTCGGGCGGCTCATGGGCTACGACGTCGCGGTCTCCGCCCCGGGCCGTCAGCTGCCGATCTCCTTCGACCAGCAGCGCCACGTCGGGGCGGGGGAGCGTCCCGGGTCCTGGATGGCGCTGACCTTCACCCTGCCGGGCCCGGTGCCGCGGGAGCGGCTCAGCGACGCCTGGCTCGCGGTCATCGCCCGGCACCAGACCCTGCGCACCGTCTTCCTGCCCGGCGAGCCGGGGGAGGGTCCCCATCTGCACGCGGTGGAGGTGGGTCCCGGCGCCTGGCGCGAGCACGAGATCGCCCCCGGGCAGGAGGTCAACGCCGCCCTCGGGGAGGTCTTCGACGCCGCGTGCACCCCGTACGCCCGGCCCTCGCACCGGCTGTGCGTGGTGGAGACCGCCGCTGGCCCCACGGTGGCCATCGCCGCGGACCACGCCCACGTGGACATGTGGTCCATGCTCGTGATCCTGCGGGACTTCCTGACCGCCCTCCGGATCCCGGAGCCCGCCGCGCCCGACGCCGAGTCCGCGTCCGCCGTCGCACGGGCCGAGCAGAGGCCTGATACGCTCGCGCCGGTGCTCGGCTTCCCCGAGCACACCGCGGCCCTGGAGCGGATGCCGCCCGCCCCGCCGGAGATCGCCCGGCGGTGGGCCGAGATCCTCGGTCACGCCAACCACTCGATGCCCTGCTTCCCCCTGCCGCTGGGGGATCCGCGGCACCAGCCGGAGCGGGTGGAGGTCCGGGAGATCCTCGACGTCGCGGGCCTGGCCGCCTACGCCGCGCGCGCCCGGGAGGCCGGAGTCTCCTCCCTGGCGCAGACCGTCTCGGTGATGACCCGCATCACTCGGGAGCTGGCGGGGATCCCGTTGCGCGCGGTGTTCCCCGTGCACTCCCGCTACGACGAGACCTGGCATGATTCGGTGGGCTGGTTCATCACCAACTCCGTCCTGGAATCCCCGGATCCGGAGCCCGCGGCGTGTGCTGCGGCCGTGAAGGAGGCGGTGCGGCTGGGCTCCTGGCCGTTGCGGCCCATCCTGGCCCCGTGGGGCGGGATGCCGGAGACCCCGGGGATGTTCGCGATCTCCTGGCTGGATCTGCGCCGCCTGCCGGTGCAGGTGGAGAACGCGGCGAGCCTGGAGGCCCAGTACGTCTCCGCCGCGATCCGCACGGACGGGGTGATGATCTGGTTCATCCTCAGCGACGACGGGGCGCACCTGCGCTGCCGCTACCCGGACTCCCCGCAGGCCCGGGAGTCGGTGGGCGGGTGGCTGGACGCCCTGGTGGCCGGCATGCAGGAGCTGGCCGCCTGAGGCCCCGCGGCGCCGCGATACGGTGGGCCCCATGTCCTTCACCCGCCGCCTCCACGTCAAATGGGCCATCTGGGCCGTCGGGGTCGCCGCGTACCTGCTCGCCCTGATCAACCGCAGCTCCTTCTCAGCGCTGGGTCCGGTGGCCCAGGAGCACTTCGGGGCCGAGGCCACCGCCCTGTCCTCCTTCGTGTTCCTGCAGCTGGTGGTCTACGCCGTGTGCCAGATCCCGGTGGGCGTGTGCCTGGACCGCTTCGGCGTCTCCTGGGTGGTGGCCACCGGGATGCTCGTGACGTCCGCGGCCCAGCTGCTGCTGGCCGCCGCCGACGCCGTCCCGACGGCGGTGCTGGCCCGCATCCTGCTCGGCGCCGGTGACGCCTGCATCTTCACCTCGGTGGTGCGCCTGGTCGCGGAGTGGTTCACCCCGCGACAGATGCCCGTGGTCAACCAGATCACGGGCCTGGCCGGGCAGGTGGGGCAGCTGCTGGCCGTAGCACCCCTGGCCCTGGCCGTGGGCGCCTTCGGCTGGTTCGCCGGCTTCGCCGGACTGGCGGCCCTGGGCGCGGTCATCCTGGTGCTGGTGGTGCTGTTCCTGCGGGAGGGGCCGGAGCCGCGACCATCGCCGAGCGCATCACCGGGCGAGGCCGGCAGATCCTCACCACCCCGGCGCCGGTGCCCACCGACACCGGCGCCCTGATCATCACCGAGGTCCTGCCGGTGGTGGGCCCCGGCTCCTCCGGGGTGCTGCCCGCGGTGCGCTCGCTGATCCGGCGCCCCGGCATCCGGCTGGCCTTCTGGATCCACTTCGCCACCATGTTCTCCCCGGATGCGTTCCTGCTGCTGTGGGGCACCCCGTTCCTGACGGGTGGTCTGGGCTACTCCGACGCCGCCGCGCACGCGGTGCTGAACATCGCCGTGATCGCCTCAATGGTCGGGGCGCTGGCCTTCGGCCCGGTGATCTCCCGCTTCTCCGGGCACCGGGTGCAGCTGGCCCTGGGCGGGGTGGGGCTGATGGCCGGGTCCTGGATCGCGCTGCTGGCCTGGCCCGGGCCCGCGCCCTTCGCGCTGACCGCGGTGGTCGCCGTCGTGATGGCCATGGGCATCCCGCTGTCGATGATCGCCTTCGACGTCGTGCGCTCCCACGCCCCGGCCCGCCAGCGCGGGGTGGCCACCGGACTGGTGAACATGGGCGGATTCACGGCCGCGCTGATCACCGTGCCGGGGGTGGGCCTGCTGTTGGACGCGCAGGGGGCCGGCACCCCGCAGACCTACTCCCTCCAGGCCTTCCGCGTGGCCATGGCGGTGCAGCTGCCGCTGTGGCTGCTCGGCGGGATCATGATCGCCGTGGAGCGCCCCCGGGCGCTGCGGGACCTGCAGCGGCATCGCCGCGGCCCCCGACCGCCCGAGCAGCCCCAGCCGCACCCCGCCCCGTAGGGTGGAACCCATGCACGAGTCCGTCCCCACCGCCGGTATCGCCGCGGATCCCCCGTCCCGGAAATGGATCATCTGGTCCGTGGGCCTGGCCGCCTACCTCGTCGCGGTGATCAACCGCAGCTCCTTCTCCGCGCTGGGCCCGGCCGCCCAGGAGCACTTCTCCGCGGAGGCCACGGCCCTGTCCGTGTTCGTGGTCGTGCAGCTGGTGGTCTACGCCGGGTGGCAGATCCCGGTCGGCATCCTGCTGGACCGCTTCGGGATCAGCGCGGTGATCGCCGCGGGCACCGCGGTGATGGCGGTGGGGCAGCTGCTGCTGGGTGCGACGGGCAGCATCCCTCTGGCGATCCTCGCCCGCATCCTCGTCGGCTCGGGGGACGCCTGCATCTTCACGGCCGTGGTGCGCCTGGTCCAGGACTGGTTCACGCTGGGGCAGATGCCGGTGGTCAACCAGCTCACGGGCCTGTCCGGGCAGGTGGGCCAGCTGCTGGCCGTCGCTCCGCTGGCCGCGCTGGTCGCGGCCCTGGGCTGGTTCGCCGGCTTCGCGGCCCTGGCCGCGGTCGGCGCCGTCGTGCTCGTTCTGGTGCTCCTGGTGCTGCGCGACGCCCCCGGGGCGGGCACCATCCTCGAGCGGGTCACCGGGAGCAACCGCGTCACGGGACGGGACGTGGCCGCGGCCCGTGCCGGGCGGGGCGCGGACTCGGTGGTCACGGACGTGCTGCCGGTGATCGGCCCGGAGTCCACGGGTGTGCCTCCCGCCCTGCGCTCGCTGCTGCGCCGACCCGGGGTGCGCCTGGCCTTCTGGATCCACTTCTCCACGGTCTTCGCGATGCACAGCTTCATGCTCCTGTGGGGCACCCCGTTCATGACCGGCGGGCTGGGCTACGCCGAGTCCACCTCCCACCTGGTGCTCAGCCTGACGGTGGGGGCCTCGATGGCCGGAGCGGTGCTGCTGGGTCCCGTGATCTCGCGGTTCTCGGCCCACCGGGTGTGGATCGCGGTGGGCGGGACGACGGCGATCCTGCTGACGTGGGTCGTGGTCCTGGTCTGGCCGGGGTCCGCCCCGGTCCCGGTCATGACGATCGCCGCGGTGTGCACCGGGCTCGGCGGGCCGCTGTCCATGATCGCCTTCGACGTGGTGCGCACCCACGCCCCCGTGCGCCAGCTCGGGGTGGCCACGGGTCTGACCAACATGGGCGGGTTCACCGCCGCGCTGACCACGGTGCTGCTGGTGGGGGTGCTGCTGGATGCGCAGGGGGCCGGGACCCCCGAGACCTACACCGCGGGCGCCTTCCGCCTGGCGATGGCCGTGCAGGTGCCGATCTGGCTGCTGGGAGTCACGATGATGCTCGTGGAGCGGCCCAAGGCGCGTCGGGAGCACCTGAAGCGGCTGCACCGGGCCCGCTGAGCACGTCGGCGGGGCCGGGCAGGGGGGGGCAGGGCGGCAGGTACCGCGCGGCGGCGCCTTGCACCGCGACGTCGGCTCCGGGGCGGGGCCCGCGGCGGGGTCAGGAGCGGGCGGTGACCGGGGGTTCGGCGGACCAGGGGAACACGATCCACTCGTCGGTGCGCTTCCAGACGTAGTCGGGGGAGACCACCGAGCGGGGCTTGGCGTAGATCACCGCGGAGCGGACCTCGGCGTCGTAGCGCTGCAGCAGCTGGACCACCAGGGCCAGGGTGCGCCCGGAATCCGCGACGTCGTCCACCACCAGCAGCCTCTTCCCCGCGATGGACTCGGTGTCCAGCATCGGGGCCAGCAGCACCGGGTCCGGCAGGGTCTCGGCGACGTCCGTGTAGAACTCCACGTTGATCGCGTCCGAGAGCTTCACGCCCAGCGAATAGGACAGCGCCCCGGCCGGCAACAGGCCTCCGCGGGCCACGGCGATGATGATGTCCGGGACGAAGCCGGAGTCGGCGATGGTCTGCGCCATCTGCCGGGAGAACGTCCCGAAGGCCTCCCAGGTGAGGATCTCCTTCTCGGGGAGCTCGCTGGAGTCTGCGTGATAAGCCATGGGAAGAGTCTAGAGGCCGGGTCGCTACCCTGGAGCCATGAGCACCTCCGCCGCCGTCGATCCCTCCGCCGTGCACCTGGCCTCCACCCGGGTGGGGTCCGGACCGCAGCCCGTCGTGTTCCTGCACGGGCTGTTCGGCCGCGGACGCAACTTCACGAGCATCGCCCGGCAGCTGGGGGAGGAGCACACGAGCCTGCTGGTGGACCTGCCGGACCACGGCGCCTCGGACTGGGTCCCGGAGATCTCCTACCCCCTGATGGCTGATGCCGTGGCCGCGCACCTGCGGGCGGACTTCGCCGCCGAGGGGCCCGTGGACGTCGTCGGGCATTCGATGGGCGGGAAGACCGCGATGCAGCTGGCGCTGCGCCACCCGGACCTGGTGGGCCGCCTCGCGGTCATGGACATCGCCCCGGTCCAGCCGCGGGACACCCGCGGCAACTCGGCCGAGCTGCTGGACGCCCTGCTGGGGCTGGACCTGGAGGGACTGGACTCCCGCGCCGAGGCCGGCGCCGCCCTGCGCGAGGCCATCCCCGCCGACGGAACCAGGTCCTTCCTCCTGCAGAATCTGCGTCGCACCGATCAGGGGTGGGCCTGGCAGCCCGATCTGCGCGGCCTGCGCGAGGGGCTGCCCGTGCTCATGGGATGGCCGCAGGTCACCGAACCGCCCTACGAGGGTCCGGTCCTGTGGATCACCGGGGAGCGTTCGGACTACGTCCGCGACGAGGATCGCCCGGCGATGGCGGCCCTGTTCCCCCGGGTGCGCCGAGTCGTCATCAAAGGCGCGGGACACTGGGTGCACGCCGACCGCCCGGCCGAGGTGGTCTCCGCCCTGCGCGCCTTCCTCACCTGACCCGCCGTCCCCCATCCCGAAGGAGAATCCCGTGGCCCTGTTCGCCTCGCCCCGCATGTCCCTGACCATCGACCTGCCGCAGGAGCCCGCTCCGGCGCCGCCGGTGGATCCGGAGATGCCGGAGGATCCGTTCGCCGAGTCCCGCCCCGCCCCGAGCCCGGAATCCCTGCTGATCGCGCTGCGCTCCGAGGAGGCCACGGCCCTGCTGACCGAGCAGAACTGGGCCCCGGCCGAGCAGGCGGCGGACCTCACGGTCCGGATGGGGGTGCGCCGCTACGTCTACCCGGTGCCGGAGCAGCCCGGGGCGAGCATCGAATACGTCGCCCTCGGGGAGGGCACCTCGCGGGGGCGGGTGCAGATGACCCTGCGGGTGCCGCGGCGCACGGATGCGG
>OMJG01001615.1_pt1 | contig 12647 bp, 9 predicted proteins | sample 1646431 | NCBI WGS metagenome assembly OMJG01 (sample SAMN03771674, study PRJEB25209) | food metagenome | isolation source: Cotija cheese | place: Mexico:Jalisco,Michoacan | collected 2011-12-12 | reverse complement strand
CACTTCCTTAGCACATGGCGTTTCCAAATATGATATGGGCTTCTCATGATCAAAAACATACGGCCCATAAGCAAAATCATGAACCACAAAAATATTGTTGTTTTTGGCTACTGCCACTGCTTCTTCAAAAAAATTTTGCGTTGCTAAGGCGCCTGTTGGGTTGTTGGGATAATTTAGGTACATTAGCCGGGCTCTATCAAGATCTACGTGACTTAGTTGGTTAAAGTCCACTAGAAAGTTGTTCTCTTCTAATAGGTCCATAAAGATGGTTTCTGCTTGTGTTAAACCAACAGCGGATAAATAGTCTGGGTAGGTGGGGTTGGGTAATAAAATACCATTTCCTTGGTCCACCAGCACTTGACTCACCTTCATAATAGCTTCTTTAGACCCATGGAATAAGGCCACTTCAGTTTTTGGATCTACTGTAACGCCAAACTGTGACTGATAAAAATGTGCCACCGCTTCCTTAAAAAAATCCTCCCCTCGGTAAGCTCCGTATCGGTCATATTGTGACTTATCAATAGCTAACTTCAAAGCCTCTTTCAAAGCATTGGGTGCTGGTAAGTCCGGAGTGCCTACTGCTAGATCAATTACATCATCATAGCGATTTTTGAGGTCAGCAATCGTCTTTGTCAAACTCGAAAAATATTGCCTTGGCAAGGATTGCACCGCTTTTGATGGTTGAAAATCACTCATCTGCTACCGTCCTTTCTGAAAAATCTTTCATCGATTTTATCTAACTAGTTATGGCAACTTTACCTTTTATTCCTTATGATATCAATAAAACGGACATATCGATTTCCGTCGTCTTTTGAACGAAATTTCCTATCACAAAAGATAAAAAAGGAACTGCAATTTCTGAACTGCAATCCCTTTTTCAATATTATTATTTATCATCTTTCAATATGAACTATTGAATCTTGCCTTCAATTTCAGCAATTAAGTCTGTATCTTCAAGTCCAGTGACCGTTTGAATAACTTGGTCAAGTGGTTGATCTGCTAACATTTTTTGTAATTCTTGGCTTTGCTCGTCTCCAGCGTCATTATATTCAAAGATATAAGCTACAGTTGACAATAAGGCATCGTAAGTTAACCCACGTTCTTTCGCCTCACGAATTGGACGGATAAAACGTTCGTCGTAACCTAATTTACGGATTGGTGTACGGGCAACACGTGTAATAGCGTCTGAAATGTGGCTGTTTTGGAAACGGCCTATGATTTTGTTAGCATAAGCTGCGTGTGCTTTAGGGTCAAAGCCCCATTTTTCAACTAATAAGGCACCAGTTTCTGCTAACACTGCTTGTAATTGTTGTAAGACATTGTCGTCTTCTAAGGCCTGGTCAATTGTTTCATATCCAAAGTGTTTACCAGTATAGGCTGTTGTGGCATGACCAGTATTCACAGAGAATAATTTGCGTTCAATATAAGGAAGTAAATTTTCTACATACAATACACCCTCAAGTTGGATTTGAGTACCTTTTACATTTGTTTGGTCAATTACCCATTCACTGAAAGGTTCAACAGATACAAACAGAGGATCTTCATGACTTTGCATAGGAACAATACGGTCAACTGCTGCATTAGGGAAACCAATATATTGGTCAACGTAGATACGATCAGCCTCATCGAAATAAGCTGACACTTTCTCATTTAAGAAATCAGTCCCACCAATCATGTTCTCACAAGCAACAATATCCATTGGACGTGTATCGTCATTCTCCCGACGTAATTTAATGCCATTAGCAATTAATTCAGCAATATAAGGTAAGATATTAGGTCCTATAGCAGTTGTCACAATATCGGCTTCAGCTACCGCTTGAGCTACCGCTTCAGGTTCTTTACCGTTGTTTAATCCACTGAAACCAGAAATAGTTAAACGTTGGTGAGCATCATCAGCATATTCAATTTCGTAACTATCACGAGCGTTTAAGGCATCGATTAATGTTTCATTAATATCTACAAAAGTGATGTCAAAGTCATTTTTATGTAAGATTTCACCTATAAATCCACGACCAATATTGCCAGCACCAAAATGTACAGCTTTCATCTACGCTTCAACCTCCTTCAACATATCAATAACTTCTTCAGCCATTTTTGCATCTCCTAGACGGACAACGTTCGCCACATCTGAACAGTAGACTGCAATTTTAGACAATAAAGCTAAGTGATCATCACCAACGCCAGCAATTCCAAAAATAGCCATAGCTAATTTCTCTTCTTTATTATTATCAGAAAAGTTAACGCCCTTTGGCACTTGCACAAAAGAAATTGCCGTATGGTTGACGTGTTTTTTACTATCGTCTGTACCATGTGGGATAGCGACAAAGTTGCCCATGTATGTAGACACAATGCTTTCACGCTCAATCATACCCTCTACATAATCAGCATCTACCGCACCATCTTGTACCAATAATTGGCCGGCAGCGCGGATGGCTTCCTTCTTTGTTGTAAATGTATTATTTAACTGTATTAACTCTTTTTTCAATTCCATTCAATCACATCCTTTTTCTGCTTGAGCTGAACTGTAAAGTCCAGACTCGGTTTCCTTGCGCTCACCCAATATTAAGTTCGCACCCTTTTTAATCTCACTTGTAACTTAAAGTTACGGGCTCTCGCATCCTAGTCGTGTTCGCTCGACCAGCTCAAGTCCACTTCACACTGAGTTGCATCTCACTGCGTGCGGTACTGTCTTAGTCCTCCAGTGTTGTTGAGCTGAGCGGTCTCGTTCGCGCCCTTTTAGTCGAGCTCCAAAAAGCAGTCCCAGCTCCATTTCGCAAATAGTCTGCGCGATGTGCCATCACTCCGCCTATTTACTCCAATGGTCTGTGCCTTAACGCTTTTTGTCTCTTCCTTTATTCAAATGTGGTGGTTTCTTCTACAAACAATGCACTCAATAGTTGTAATACGATGGCCTTTGTCCCACTTTTATAGATTTCCGTATTCAAATCATTGTCAATAATGGAAGAGGATATCTTACCCAGCAACAGTTCATTTTCCCTAGATAATGGTTCTGGGGCTAGTAATAACAAGATTCGTTTCAATTCAATTGTCGTCCGGTCCATGCCCAATATTTCAAACGGTCGGTCTAATTCATATATGGAGAAGAAGGCTTCCTTGACTTGTGGGTTGGTCGAGTGGAATAAGGCAATGTTTGAATGCGGAATCCCAATGGGCGCTTCCAGATAGCGCTGAATCACTCGTTTCGTCACTTGGTCAGGATCCTCCACCACTTGGTCAGATAATCCCTGGATGATTTCTAACAAACTAGCTTCAACTGTTTCCTTAGATTGAACTTGGTGAATATCAAATTTCTCGAGAATCTTATTGGCCGTGTTGACCAATTGATAAAGTCGTTCAAACTGCATGTCCGCTGACCCATTTGCCTGTTGACTTGGATGGGTACGCTCTTTTGACTGGGATAAGTATTTAATTTCTTGCCGAATCCCCATAATCTCATCATCCAAAAGTAAGGGCGAAATCACTTGATATGGATAATGAAAGCCTGACAGGAAACTAGTCGATAAAATCAAATCATACTGGTCATATTCCACCTTGGACATCTGCGAAACCTTCACAATATCCACCTGCTTCACTTCTGGAATCTTATTGGAAAAACGGCTCTCCAAGATTTTGCTGGTACCAAACCCGCCAGCACTTAGGATGACAATCTTCAAGTTGCGGGAGATCGGCTGGCGCTCAATAGACGAGGCATAATGGATAATAATATAAGCCATCTCTTCCTTAGTAAAGGTAACATCCGGAAAGACCTCTTTCAACGATAGGTCCACTGCTTCATGTAAATTAGGGTAGCCTGCAATCATTTTATCTAAGATAATATCATCACTGGTAATCGCTTGGTCTAAACGTTTTAAGGCCGCATTTAAATGGGTCAATAAGTCTTCAAACAAGCGGTTGTCCTGTCTAAAATCGTAACCTGTTTTGGCCGAAATTTTCCTAGTTAACTCCGCCACTCGATAGGACAATTCCGTATCAAAGTTGTTGGAGAAGATATTTTGTGGTCGGTTGAAATTCATCCCTTCCAACTGACGCGCAAACATATGGCGTTCATTGAAATCAATGGCAAGCTTCATTTCTTTTGCAATAATCTCATACATTTGATGAGACAAGCGAACGAAATGACCCGACTGGTCTTTAGCTAGGATTTCACTATGAATACTGTGCCCTTGTTGGATACGGAAAATATTCACCACAAAACTCAGAATAATCATCTTCAATTGGTTATCTGGTAAGTTGGACAACTTTTGATGAATCAAGTTCGACTTAAATATCTGGTGGGCAATTTCATATATCTCACTCGGGATCAACTGGATAAAAAAGGCATCCTCTAAATGGGGCATTTGTCCTTGTTCAGTCATTTGGTTGAAATAGAGAAAGAAATCAATTTCCTTGATATTATAATCCAACAAATTGACAATTAATTGGCGGATAACCGTCTCTTCACCCTTCACCTTCATGTTAGCATGACTAGAGCTTTCAATTTGAATATCATATTCACTCAAACTGGCTTTTACACTAGCCATATCCGTATTGAGCGTCCGTACACTGACGGAAAAATCATAGGCCATGGCTTCAACTGTGCTAATCCCTTGACCCGACAAGACCATTAAGGCAATGGCATTTTGTCGTTGGGCCTTGGATAAATCACCATAAGGATGGGCATTGAGTTGGTCCCTCAACGCCGCCGTATCCTCATCACTACCAATTAAATAATACCCTTCATTTCTTGGCTTGTCTAACCGCAAATTCAGCTGTCTGAGCGACTCTTCAATATGGCTAATTTCACGATACACTGTGCGTTTGCTTATATCGAGTTCATCTTGAATGTCTTTTTGAGTAACACCTTTTGGATAAGCCAGCAATAAATTCAAGATACTCTTTTCTCGCTCTGTAAAATACACTTCCATCGCTCCTTAGTCAAACTCTACATGTTTCGATATGACTAATTTACCTTATCTAACAGCTTGTTGTACTGGTTTTGCTCATATAATTTCGAAACTTCTTCAAATTGTGCTTCCGGAGCCACTTCTTTAGCAGGGTGAACCGTGTCTGCATCAACGATAATCAAGGTTTGCGGGTTATTTTTTAATTGTGCAAAAGGTACTGCTTCAGCAACAAGGTATGATCCCTCTTTTTTCAATTCATTTCGTAAGTTAGATGCTGCCATGACTGAAGCTGACGGTTTATCTTCATGGAAAGGTACTTGAATTAACTGTACATCTGTATGAACAACATCACTTGTAGTGGCTGCGGGACTTGTCGGTGCTGCTGGGCTCGTCTCTTCTTCAGATACTGCCTGCATTTCACCTAAAATTTCATCATAACGGTCACCGTCTAAGAAGTTCCCTACTGATACGTGAGAAGCTAGAGGCGCTTGTCGTTTAGCACGGTCCGTTAATTCTTCTTGCGTGATAACTAAGATACCTGATTGATTTTCCAATTTAGAAATGGCTGTATTGGTAATCCACATGTCGTAACCTAATTTTTTCGCTTTTTTACGTAGTAGAGAAGCACCCATGGCACTTGATCCCATACCTGCGTCACATGCGAAAATAATACGCTTAATATCTTCTGGCGCTGGAATTTCACCTTCTACTGATGCTGAACCAACATTTGTATCTTCAGTTGATTGACCTTTTGAATCTGCTTTGGCTGCTTTAGCCGCCCCTTGGCTTTCTTCAAAGTTGTCTTGGCCTTGTTCACGGTCCATTTTTATAATTGGTGCCGCTACTAAGAATGAAATAAGAGTTGCAACTAATACCCCGCCGATAACACCGATGTATGCACCTGGTGATGTCATACCAAGGATGGCAATGATTGAACCTGGTGATGATGGACCAGTTAAGGCTGCATTTAATAGTTGGAAAGTTAATGTACCTGATACCCCACCAGCAATAACTGCTAGGAATAACAATGGTTTCATCATTACATATGGGAAGTAGATTTCATGAATACCACCTAGGAAGTGGATAATAATCGCACCCGGTGCTGATGACCTTGCTGACCCTTTTCCAAATACGGTAAAGGCTAATAGAATACCTAAACCAGGTCCTGGGTTGGCTTCTAATAAGTAAAGAATTGAACGACCTGTTTCTGCTACTTGTTGTGACCCTAATGGCGTTAAAATACCATGGTTCAATGCATTATTAAGGAATAAAATATTGGCTGGCTCGATAAATACATTAGCTAATGGTAGTAATCGTCTTTGAATAATCCAGTCTACACCTGTTGCAAAGATGGTTGTCATCCCTGAAACGAATGGCCCAACTGCATAGAAACCAACTAATACTAATAAGAAACCGATAATCCCGATTGAGAAGTTGTTAACCAACATTTCAAAACCTGACGGGATTTTATCTTGAAATTTCTCATCAAATTTCTTGATGGCCCAACCACCTAAAGGACCTAAAACCATTGCTCCAATAAACATTGGCACTGTTGCTTGACCTGTTACAATTTCTGAGGCTCCCACAACCGCACCCATTGTGGCGATGGCACCTGTTACAGCTCCGCGTTGACCATATACCATGGAACCACCGGTATAACCGATTAAAATTGGTAGTAAGTAGTCACGCATTGGTCCTACTAAGTTTGCTAGTGTTTCATTTGGCATCCAGCCATCTGGAATGAACAGTGCTGTAATAATCCCCCAAGCAATAAATGACCCGATATTGGGCATAACCATACTAGATAAATAAGAACCTAATTTTTGAACTGATGCCTTTAAACCTGAATCTTTTGTTTTCTCCGACACGAGCGTTCTCCTCCTTTGTTTAATTCATCTATAATCTTATTCGTAATCGGAAGCGGTTACAATGATTTCAGCATGTAAGTTTGGCACACTTAAGCATGACACTTTTTCTTTGTTCCTCTTTCTACCTTTCTATGATAGACTGACAGTAAAGTTCAGATTTTGATCAAAAATTCACATTTTAGGAGGATTATTTATGGATATCAAGATTTTTGATACCGCAAAAGAAGCATCTAAAGAGGTTTTCCATGAATTTGACCAGGCATTAGCCAGCGGTGCAACAACTTTTGGTTTAGCAACGGGTTCAACACCAGAAGATTTATATGAATATTTAACATCTTCTGACTTAGACTTTAGTAACGCAACTGCTTTAAACCTAGATGAATATTTTGGCTTGCCGGCTAACCACCCAGAAAGCTACGCAACTTTTATGGACAAGCACCTTTTCAGTAAGAAACCTTTCAAAGAAACTTTCATCCCCAACGGTTTAGCAATAGATGTTGAAGCAGAAATTGCTCGCTACAATGCACTACTAGATGAACATCCAATTGACTTACAAATTCTAGGTATTGGACAAAACGCGCATATCGGTTTCAACGAGCCAGGTTCTTCTCGCCATACGAAAACGCAATTAGTAGACTTAGCAGAAAGTACTATTCAAGCAAATGCTCGTTTCTTCGATTCTATAGAAGATGTACCAACCAAAGCTTTCTCTATGGGCTTAGCGTCTATTATGCAATCTAAACGTATCCTACTACTCGCTTTTGGTGAATCTAAAGCACAAGCAGTTAAGGATATGGTTGAAGGTCCTGTGACTGAAGAGGTACCTGCAAGCCTGTTACAAGAACATCCTAATGTGGCCGTTTACCTAGATAGGGCTGCTGCAAGCCTCTTAAATAAATAGTCACCGAGTTTTACTTATAAATAAACAAATAGCCTATGACAGACTTAGAGTCGGTGTCATGGGCTATTTAATTGTACATTCCTTATTACTACAATCCTTCCTTTAGTCAGTGTATACAACTTTCAACCATTTTGCCTTTCAATGATTCATACTTATACTATACCCTGTGTCTTTTATTTAATGCATCTTCCTTTTACAAAACTTTTGTATGCACATTGAAGATTAATAGAGGAAATCGCATAACGCCTTGTAAGAATATGGGTAAATATTTGCAAATCTAATAAAGCGTTGTTATAGTGAATAATATAACTAATATTGGATAGGTCATATAGGAGGAATTTCATATGTCTAACTTAAAAAATCCAAAGGAACTATATCATAAAGACGGATTCCCTAAACAAGACCAAGAGGGACCGGCTCTGCAAAATAAAATGAAACCTGTACCTGACTGTGGTGAAAACACTTATAAAGGTTCAGGAAAACTAACCGGTCGTAATGCGCTAATTACAGGAGGAGATTCAGGTATTGGTCGAGCGGTAGCGATCGCTTTCGCAAGGGAAGGTGCCAATGTGGCCATCCATTTCTTACCAGGCGAAGAATCAGACGCTGAGGAAGTAAAAGAGTTGATTGAAAAAGAAGGTCGTAAAGCACTCTTATTACCATCCGATTTTAAGGAAGAGGGAAATGGCGCTAAAATTGTGTCAGAAACTGTTAAGGCCTTTGGTGCACTAGATATTTTAGTTTTAAATGCGGCGCAACAAATTGCTCATGAAAAGCTTGAAGATCTACCAATGCAACAAGTAAGAGACACCTTCCAAGTAAATATTATCAGTATGTATGAATCCGTGAAAGAAGCTGAAAAATACCTAGAGCCTGGCAGTACAATTGTTACAACTTCTTCCGTGAATTCATTTAATCCTTCTGTTTCATTCTTTGATTACGCCGTAACTAACGGTGCAATATCAACTTTCACTGCCCTATTATCTGGATACTTTGCACCAAAAGGCATTCGGGTCAATGGTGTAGCACCTGGTCCAGTATGGACACCTTTACAATTAGATGGTGGACAACTAGAAGGTGGACTCGAAAGTTTTGGGCAAGATACTCAACTAGCACGTTCTGGTCAGCCAGCTGAACTTGCACCGACTTATGTCTTACTTGCTTCAAATGATTCTTCTTATATCAGTGGAGAAATTATTAAAGTTACAGGTGGTAGCACCATCTCTACTGAATAATCAATGTGCATCATTAAGTGATTATGACAAATAAAAGCTTTAATAAGAGGTCAAGCTTAGCTTTAGGGATAAGCTTGAATCTCTTATTATTTATATAATCGACTAAATCGTTGCTAGCCTTAATTAGGTTACTAAACTGAAAGTAACCCACCAATCACATAATAAAATACTGAGCAATATAGTCATTACTCCCTTTCTAAAAAAACGGTTCTTTTACAAATAGTGTTGGTAAATAATTTCAAACCAAGCGAATATGTTTTTTAGTTTTTAATAACAATTAAAAAATCAATAAAGTTAAATGCCATGCACGCCGTGATATGTATGGCTTTTTTCTTGCCTTTAGGCAAGGAATGCGACCAATGAGATAACATTTTCTAACAAATGGTGTTTCGATCTTACAGTGTACGTTCCTTAAAAGCCGTGGCACCAGAGAGAGCCAAGGTCTCTTTTCTTTGAAATCGAGCCTTAGTCTAGATTTCATGCTTGTTCACGGCTAAGGTCGTACAGTTTCAGTCCTCTTTATTCAAAAATATACCACTATCCCTGGGTTAGCTTGCCATCCCGTCAAATGTATATGGTTCAGGATTGGATGGTTTGTAATTTAATTTGAATTGCACTAAAATTCTTGCACGTAAATGGTGGAAGTTCGAATATCCAAAACCTGTTCGTTTAATTAATTTAATTTTATTATTAATACCTTCGGTAGGACCATTTGATACAGTATATTTCAAGGCGTTATGTATATAAGGCAAGAATTTGACTAATGTTCTGATCGTTCTTCTCGTACGACTTGGCAAAGTGCGATGCTTAGTCCCTTGTAGGATTTCATTGAAAATATTGATATCATGAGTTGAAATGGCATATTTTAGTTCATTCATCAGGGTATAAGTAACCAAAAGTTCGTGTGAGATGCTCAAAAGATAATCAACAATACGTTGTTCTGATATTGCTTCACCAAATTGGCAAATATAATGTGTATCCGTAAAATTTAAATCTTCAGCATTCTTTAACAATAATTTCCATTGTTTTTTGAGTTTTTTGTAGTCCGATGGACGGCTTGTTTTGATAGTATTCATCACTTTAATACGATTAGAATTGATTGTTTCATTCAGCAGCTTTACTATATGGAATCGATCAATGACAATCTTCGCATTAGGGAAACATGTGCGAATGACCTCTAGATAAGGTGTATATAAGTCAATCGAGACTGTCTTCACACTGCTCCGAGCAGCCCATGTAAAGGAAGAAAAGTAATCGATGAGCGACGCTTGTTTTCTATCAACGATAATATCAATTAGCCTTCTATTATGCGTGTCTACAAGGACAGCACTCATCGCATTCGCTACACGACTGGTCGATTTAAACTCATCTACACCGAGGTGATTCGGGAGATAATTTCCCTTAGGTGATAGTCCCTTACTTGCTTTCATTAAAGTTCTGGCCACTGTTGGAGAGGAGACATGGTAACGTTTAGCGATTAACCGCATAGATTGCGTATCAACCAATTCGGAGCTAATTTGGCTTTTAATGGCTTTAGAAATACAGCAAAATTTTTCAACTAATGGTGTTTCAGCAATAAAAGTTTGTGCACAGTGTTTACAATAAAAGCGTTGCTTCTGTAATTTAAGTAAAATATGTAAGAACCCCATGTAAAACGAAATGATTGATTTCATGATACTTTTCAAGTGGCAACAGATGCATAGATTTTGGTATTTTTATATCAATATTATTGTCGAAAATACCGCAAAGTTGTTTTATAATAGATGTATGGGACATGATTTTTCCTTCTTTCTGTATTCGTCGTGGTTTACATGAATTAAGGATATCATGTCCTTTTTGTGTACACAAAAATAGTGTCAATGAGATTCAACATGAAATCTCACCAACACTATTTATTATAGAACCAATTATTCCAGTCAATCCGCAACAAAAACAACACCTGCCGAAACAATCCCTTTTACTGTCCCGACAGGTGCTTTAATTAATTCAGTCCAACACGTTCAAATATTTCATCTACATTTTTTAGATGGTAGTTATAGTCAAAAGCATCTTCGATATCTTCAGCATTCAGAATGGACATAATCTTCTCGTCCTCTTCAAGCAGTGGTCGGAATGCTGTCTGTTCATCCCAAGCAATGGCAGTTTTGGGCTGAACCAGGTCGTAAGCTTCTTCCCGGCTGAGGCCTTTATCGATCAGCTTCAGCAATACACGCTGGCTGTAGATCAGACCAAGTGTTGCATCCATATTGCGTTTCATGTTCTCAGGGAACACGGTCAGATTGCAGACGATATTGGCAAATCGGTTCAGCATGTAGTTTAGCAGGGTCGTGCTGTCAGGCAAAATAATGCGTTCCGCAGATGAGTGCGAAATATCACGCTCATGCCATAAGCTGACGTTCTCGTAAGCTGTCACCATGTGCCCTCTGATCACACGCGCCAGTCCGGCCATATTCTCAGATCCGATCGGGTTACGTTTGTGAGGCATTGCTGAGGAGCCTTTCTGACCTTTAGCAAAACCTTCTTCCACTTCTCTAGTTTCCGACTTCTGCAGGCCTCTGATTTCGGTCGCAAACTTTTCAACGCTGGTTGCAATAAGGGCAATGGTGCTAATATATTCCGCATGCAGATCGCGCGGCAGAACCTGGGTCGAAATTTCCTGAGGACGCGTTCCCAGTTTATCGCAGACATACTTTTCAACAAATGGTGGGATATTGGCAAACGTTCCAACTGCTCCACTGATTTTTCCGGCTTCTACGCCTTTAGCTGCGTGTTCGAACCGTTCGATGTGGCGTTTCATTTCTGAATACCAGAGCGCCAGCTTCAGACCAAAGGTAGTCGGTTCAGCGTGAACACCGTGCGTGCGTCCCATGGTCACCGTATGCTTATGCTCTTTCGCTTTTTCACCGATAACTTCAAGCAGCTGCTGAAGGTCTTTTCTGAGTACATCATTGACCTGTTTCAGCTGGTAACCGTAAGCTGTATCAACGACATCTGTACTGGTTAATCCGTAGTGGACCCATTTCTTTTCGTCTCCCAACGTTTCAGAAACGGCTCGTGTGAAAGCGACCACGTCATGTTTCGTTTCTTTTTCGATTTCCAGAATACGGGCAATATCAAAAGAGGCATGCGCTCGGATCTTCTGAACGTCTTCTTTAGGAATCTCTCCCAGTTCGGCCCAGGCTTCATCAGCTAGGATCTCAACTTCCAGCCATGACTTGTAGCGGTTCTCCTCTGACCATAATTCTTTCATTTCAGGTCGCGTGTAGCGTTCGATCATTATACCAGTCTCCTAATTCCAGATTTTCGTTTCTTCAATGTCTTTCAGTGTCTTCTCGGTATCAGCCGTCAGTATGGTCACGTGCCCCATCTTTCGCCCGGTCTTGACCTCTTTCTTGCCGTAATCATATACATGCCAGGCTGGCTGACTGCTGTTCAGTTTCAGTGCCTGGTCAAAGTGCTCACCCAAGATATTGACCATTACAGCAGGCTTGAGAAGGTCCACTTCAGCAAGAGAATAGCCGCAGATTGCACGTATGTGCAGGTCAAACTGTGAGTCTGAACAGGCTTCGATAGAATAATGTCCGGAGTTATGCGGACGCGGCGCCAGTTCATTGGCATAGAGCTTTCCTTCAGAAGTCAAAAAGAGTTCCACACCCAGGACACCTGATAAGGTCATCTTTTCAGCGATGGTATCAGCAATCTGTCGTGCCTCGTCCATCACCTCTTCTGACACGCGTGC
>OMJG01001614.1_pt1 | contig 12653 bp, 10 predicted proteins | sample 1646431 | NCBI WGS metagenome assembly OMJG01 (sample SAMN03771674, study PRJEB25209) | food metagenome | isolation source: Cotija cheese | place: Mexico:Jalisco,Michoacan | collected 2011-12-12 | reverse complement strand
AAGATATTATAAAATATTATCATATGATACATATTTTATAATATCTCATATTGTTTAAAAAGTATAAATTGCGGTATTTTCCAACAAAATGGCTTATATGATATAAAGGAACTGCTTTTTTGAATAAAATAACTAAGCTAGTTAAAAGGTTAAGTTGACTTTAAGAGCAGATGAGTTTCTTTAACGTTACGTCAAAATAGATGGTTTGAACAAGTTTTATAACAAAGAAAAAAGCTTCGAGCCTTGGGTTGTTCCATGGCTCGAAGCTTTTATAGATTAGTCCACCCAATTTTTTGTTAAAAACTCATAGGTTAAGTCGTTAGTTGTTGAAACTAGTGTGATGTCTGTGCCTAAATCTTGGCTGTTACCAACACCAATTGGTAAAGCACCACTTTTTTTGATTGCTGTAATACCTGCTTTTGAGTCTTCAACCCCAATACAACTTGATATCGGACAATCAATGGCTTTTGCAGCAGCGATAAAAATATCTGGTGCAGGTTTGCCAGAAGCCACACTAGTAGGATCAACAATAGCATCAAAATAACTCGTTAATTTCATTTTTTCTAATAATAAGGGGCCATTTTTACTAGCGGAGGCTAAGGCTATTTTTATATGATGTTGCTTTAATTCTTGTAGTAGGGGAAGAATTCCTGGAAAAATATCGTCTTCTGAAAAAGATTGTATCATCTCAACGTAAACATCATTTTTTTTTGCAGCAAGCTCTTTAAAGGTATCGTCATCAATATCAGACCTTTTTCTACCGTGTTTCAAAATTAAGTCTAGCGAATCTTCGCGACTCACACCTTTTAATTGTTCATTAAATTCTCGGTCGATATCAATACCTAACTCCTGAGCTAAACTTTTCCATGCTCTATAATGGTATTCTGCCGTATCTGTGATGACACCATCTAAATCAAATAGTACTCCTTGAAACATATTATTCCACTCCTTTAGTCATTAGTTTAACTGTTAATGAGTCAGTTAGTGTGTGCCTATTACCATAAATTGTGACATCTAAAGGTTCACCATTTAATAAATCAATGTTAATGTTGTCTGATACACTGATATAAAGTAGGCGACCTCGATAGTTTATATGGAAAGCATAACTGTCCCATTTTGTTGGTAAGAAAGGAGCAAAACTAAGTGATTCATTGAAAACTTTCATCTGTGCAAAGCCTTGTACAATGGTCAACCAACTTCCAGTCATTGATGTGATATGTAGCCCGTCATCTGTGTCATTATTGTAGTTATCTAAGTCTAGTCTAGCAGTTCGTTGATACATTTCTACCGCTTTTTCTTCCATCCCTAATTCTGCAGCTAATATGGAATGGATACATGGAGAAAGGGATGATTCATGTACGGTCATTGGCTCATAAAATTCAAAGTTTTTACGTTTTTCTTCAATAGTAAATTGATCGTTAAAGAAATAAATTCCTTGTAGTACATCTGCTTGTTTGATAAAACAAGAGCGTAAAATTTTATCCCAAGACCAGTTTTGATTCAACGGAACATCTTTTTTATCTAAATCAGTGACAGGTATTAAATCCTTGTCTAAAAAAGTATCGTGTTGAACAAAAATGCCAAGTTCTTCATCTTTCGGTAAATACATTTTATCGATAATATCTTGCCAATGTGCCATTTCTTCTTCAGACAAGGATATAGTTGTATCGTTTTTATAAAGTTGATAATTTTCGATTGTGTAGCTTAATACCCAGCGTGCAATATAGTTTGTGTACCAGTTATTATTAATATTATTTTCATATTCATTTGGTCCAGTAACACCATGAATCATGTAAGCATCATGACGTTTAGAAAAATGAACTCTGTCAGCCCAAAAACGTGAAATTTCAGATAATACTTCTAGTCCTTCGTGTTTCAAGTAAGAAGTGTCACCAGTATAGTTTGTGTAATTATAAATAGCATAAGCAATAGCGCCGTTTCGGTGGATTTCTTCAAAGGTGATTTCCCATTCATTATGGCACTCAACCCCTGTGAAAGTAACCATTGGATAGAGAGCACCTTGTAAGCCTTGTTGTCTAGCGTTATGTTGTGCTTGGGGTAACTGGTTATGACGATATTTTAATAAGTTTTTCGTTACATTCGGTTCTGCTAAGGACAAATAAAGTGGAACAGCATAGGCCTCTGTATCCCAATAAGTAGCACCGCCATATTTTTCACCAGTAAATCCTTTTGGGCCAATGTTTAGGCGTTCATCTTCACCATAATAAGTTGAAAATAATTGGAATAAATTGAAGCGAATACCTTGTTGAGCTTCGTCATCACCTGTAATAACCACATCTGCTACTTCCCAACGTTTTAACCAAGCGTTTTTATGTTGAGAGATTAATTCTTCTACAGTATTTTTATTAACTTGATTTAATAAATTTCTAGCATGCTCTAATTGATTATTTTCTGCAATATCTCGGCTTGTAACGACAATCACTTTTTTATCTAATGAGATGATATCGCCAGTTTGTAATGTCGTAGTGATTATTTCTGAAGCTTCAAACTCTTTGAATTCTTTTTTAGTAGGTAAGTTTGGTTGAGATAAATCATTTTGCATGAACGTTGTCACACAGAATTCATCTATACCAAAAGGGTTGCTGATAGTTTTCGCTGTGACAAAGTTCTCACCACTTTGTCTATGTTCCCAAAACATATCATCGTAATTGCTATCTTCATTATGAACATGGTTATCTAATTTAGAGACTAATGTAATTTTGCCTGAACCTTCTAACATTTCGACAGATACGTTAACTAAAGCCAGCTCTTTAATAGTTAAGCTAAGCAAGCGTTTGAAAGAACACTTAACAGTGCAATCGTTAATAGTTACTGTAAACTGGCGTGATAGAATGCCATGTTGCATGTCTAATTCTTGATAAAAATCTGTAGGTGTTATCGTATTTAAATCAACTTTATGATTGTTAACATATATATCAACAGCAATAAAATCAATTGCATTAATGACTTTTCCAAAATAGTCAGGGTAACCATTTTTCCACCAACCAACACGTGTTTTATCAGGATACCAAACACCTGCCAAATAAGTTCCTTTGTGATTATCTCCTGAGAAACCTTCTTCAAAGTTTCCTCTTAATCCCATATAGCCATTTCCAATACTTGTTAAAGATTCTTGCAAACGGATGTCTTCTTTGTGTAATGAGTGAGTGGTTAATTTAAATGGGTTAATGTCAAACAGTCTTTTTAAATGAGTCATACTATTCCCTCCATGGATTAAAGTTGTTAATTACATGATATACGCAAACGATTGCGAAAGCAATATAAAAATAAGAATGTTTTGTTTATATTGTTTAATTATGATTTAAAAAAGTGTTTACTTTTCATAAACTGATACGTATAATATGAATTGCGCAAACGATTTCATTTAAGATTAATTTAAGAAAGAGGTAAGGTACAATGAAAAAGTTACTAAGTTTTGAGTTTTGGCAAAAATTTGGAAAAGCATTAATGGTTGTGGTAGCTGTCATGCCTGCTGCTGGATTAATGATTAGTATCGGAAAAACGATTCCGATGATGTCACCAGATATGGCGTTTTTAGTAACAACAGGTGGAGTAATTGAAAATATAGGGTGGGGAATTATTGGAAATCTTCATTTATTATTTGCACTAGCAATTGGTGGTAGTTGGGCTAAAGAACGTGCAGGAGGAGCTTTTGCTGCAGGTATTTCATTTATTTTGATTAATCGCATTACTGGCTCAATTTTTGGTGTGACTTCAGAAATGCTGACAAACGATGAAGCATTTACTCACACATTATTTGGAACTAAAATCATGGTTAAAGGATTTTTCACTAGTGTACTTGAAGCACCAGCGTTAAATATGGGTGTTTTTGTCGGAATTATTGCGGGATTTGTCGGAGCGATGGCTTACAATAAATACTATAATTATCGTAAATTACCAGATGCATTATCATTCTTTAATGGTAAGCGCTTTGTTCCATTTGTTGTCATACTTTGGTCAACGATTGTTTCAATTGGTTTAGCTATTGTATGGCCAGTTATTCAATCAGGCATTAATAATTTTGGTTTGTGGATTGCTCAATCACAAGAATCTGCACCAATTTTGGCACCGTTTTTATATGGAACACTTGAGAGATTATTACTACCATTTGGATTGCATCATATGTTGACCATACCAATCAACTATACTCAGTTAGGTGGAACCTATGAGATTTTATCTGGGGCACAAGCTGGAACGCTTGTCTACGGACAAGACCCTCTATGGCTTGCTTGGGCAACTGATTTATTTAACTTAAAAAATGCTGGAAATATCGAACAATATAATTATGTGTTATCAAATTGGACACCAGCTCGTTTTAAAGTAGGGCAAATGATTGGCGCATCAGGTATTTTAATGGGCTTTACTTTGGCGATGTATAAAAATGTGGATAGTGATAAGAGAAAACAATATAAATCAATGTACGTCTCAGCAGCGTTGGCAGTATTTTTAACCGGTGTTACAGAACCGTTAGAATTCATGTTTATGTTTGCAGCCGTTCCGTTGTATCTAGTGTATGCAGTGATTCAAGGAGCGGCATTTGCGATGGCCGACATCATCTCATTACGCGTCCATTCATTTGGAAATATTGAGTTATTAACAAGAACACCATTAGCCATTAAAGCAGGTTTATCACAAGATTTGATTAACTTTGTAATTTGTATTATTGTGTTTGCTATTGTTTCTTATTTTATTGCTGGATTTATGATCAAGAAATTTAATTTAGCAACACCAGGTAGAAATGGAAACTATGATGTGGATACGTCAGATAACCCAACTTCATCAGGAAGTTCTGAAGGAATCTCTCCACAAATTGTATCAATCATCCAACTACTTGGTGGAAAATCAAATATTTCTGAAGTAGATGCTTGTATGACCCGTTTAAGAGTTAGTGTCAAAGATGCAGAACTTGTCGGCTCAGAACAGGAATGGAAAAAAGCAGGAGCACTTGGTTTAGTGATAAAAGATAAAGGTGTTCAGGCGATTTATGGACCAAAAGCTGATGTCATTAAATCTGATGTGCAAGATGCTTTGGATAGTGGGGTTGACATTGATTCTCTTACTGTTGATACCGTTATTAATGAGCCAAACGAACAAACAACTGTTCAAAAAAATGTTACCATTCCATTTGTTTCTGTAGCAGACGGAGAAGTCATTTCGATAGAAACTGTTTCAGATGATGTGTTTTCGCAAAAAATGATGGGCGATGGTTTTGCGGTAAAACCATCGAATAGTCAAGTGGTTTCACCAGTATCTGGTGTGGTTCAGTCTATTTTTCCGACAAAACATGCCATAGGATTATTAACACCTGAAGGATTAGAAGTGTTAGTACATATGGGACTAGATACTGTAGAGATGACTAAACAAGTATTCGACGTATCAGTTAAAGAAGGTGATACTGTAAAAGCGGGTCAATTATTAGCAACAGTCGATTGGAAAACCGTTGAGAATGAAGGGAAGGGTACCACGATTGTAGTAGTTTTTACAAATACACAAGAAATTAAAACGCTCGAGTTATCAACTGTTGGTGAACATAAATCATCAGAAAAAATTGGTCAAGTATCATTATAAAGTGAGGAAAAAAAGATGAAGTGGTTAACACTAAATATACATAGTTGGATGGAAGAAGATACTGAAGAAAAGATGGATATACTGGTGCACTATATTATATCTAGTGGGTTAGATGGAGTGTCTTTACAAGAAGTCAATCAACGAATTGATGCGTTACCAGAGGAAAATCCACTTCATTTTGTTCCACCAATCAATGAAAAGACAATCATTAAACAGGATAATTATGCCTTATGCTTAGTTAAACGATTAGCTGAGTTAGGGAAAGAGTATCATTGGAGTTGGACTTATAGTCATGTGGGATATGGTATCTATGAAGAAGGTGTGGCAATTTTATCAAAAAAACCTTTACAATCACAAGCAGTGTTAGTATCATCAGTGGATAAGAAGACAGATGTAACACGACGAATGATGCTTTGTTCAAAGCTAACAGTGCAGGATAAAGAACTATTTGTAACAAGTAGTCATTATTCTTGGTGGAATGAAGAAACGAAACAAGGGTTTCAAGATGAATGGACTTTAAGCAAACTCTTTTTAGATAAATTATCTGGTTTCATCTTACTATGTGGAGATTTTAATGGCCCTGATACGATTAAAAATGAAACATATGATTTAGTCACGAAAAGCTTTGTGGATACATTTGAATTAGCCGAACATCCAAGTGGGCGTTACACCATCCCAAAAGAGATTGATGGGTGGAAACACACGAAAGAACAGTTAAGAATAGATTATATATTTGCCTCTGAACCTTGTCAGGTGAGGTCGCATGATGTTATCTTCGATGGAGAAAATTATCCATGTATTAGTGATCATTATGGTGTCGTTGTGTCGATTGATATGGAATAACTAATGGGAGAGTAGATTATGGGAGTTACAATTAAAGATGTTGCAAAAGAAGTAGGTGTTGCCCCTTCAACAGTATCGCGTGTTTTGAAAGATCATCCAAGTATTTCAGCAGAAACCAAAGAGCGCGTAAGAAAAGCGATGGATAAGTTAGGCTATGTTCCAAATATTTCAGCAAGAAACTTAGTTAGTAAACTATCTAATGCTATTGGGGTAGTCTTGCCAATTATTGAAACCAAAGAGCGAGCAAGTGAGCCATTTTATTTAGAAGCGATTACGGCAATGAATGAAGAAGCAAGTAAACATCAAGTAAGTCTTGCTATAGCATCAGGTAATACTGAAACAGAATTACTGGAAGCAGTGACACTACTTTATTTACAAAAACGAGTGGACTCTTTTATCTTGATGTATGTAAAAGAAAATGACCTCATTTTAGACTTTTTAATTGAGAAAAATATTCCATTTACAATTATTGGACACCCATATCGTTATTATAATGACACTAGCTGTGTTGATAATGACAATCAGCTACTAGGTAGGAGTGTCACACAGTACCTTATTGATAAGGGACACAAGGATATTTTATTTGTAACAAATAATTCAACTGAAAATTTCTTTAAGGAACGTTTTTATGGGTATGAAATGTGTTTAAAAGATAATCACTTACCCTGTTATCCGGTATGTGATTTAGAAAAAAGCAATGAATTTATTCAGTTAGATACCTTGTTAAGTGAAAGGAAAATCTCAGCATGCATTGCGATGATTGGTCTAACAGTTCCTGATGATGTATCTGTTATTAGTTTTAATAATTCTATTTTTTCAACATTAATTCACCCTTATATTACGTCAGTTGATATTAATACACGTGAACTAGCAAAGTCAGCTGTACTGGAGTGTCTAAACCAAGTCAATTATCCGGATGAGTTGAAAAAAAGAGTGATTATTCCACACAAATTAATTGAACGAGAAAGTGTCATAGACTATTAATAAAAAAATTCACCACATTCTTTTTAGAATATTGGTGGATTTTTTTATATAATACAAGAAAGACAACTTGAGATAATTAGGGAGGGAAGATAATGAGTTTATATTTAGAAATACCAGAATGGGATAATAGCCTACCTTTTAGGGCATTTGAAAACCAAGGAGAGATTGTTGTACCACCACATTGGCACAAAGAAATTGAGATGATATATGTGACAAAAGGGCTAGTCAATATTGGGTATGATAATCAATTATTTCAAGTGCAAGAAGGGGAAATTTTTATGTTTGGTAGTGGTGAGTCTCATTATTTTTTAGCTTCGCCAGGCAGTACACGGATTGTCTATCAATTTGATTTAGCAGTTTTTCAACATCAATTTGTGGATCAATCAGATTATAAAGAAGTGGTGGCTTTGTTTGAAAAGGCAGAAAACTTAAGTCGCTTTTGGGGGAAAAAAGTCGAACAAAAAATGAGAGTCATTGTGGAAACGTTATTTGAAGAAGTACAGACAAAAAACATCGGATATGACTACGCTATATTGAATTTGTTGCATCAATTATTGGTGTTATATTTTCGCGACATTCCTCAAAAAACGAGTACGTTAACTGAAGGGAATTTTGTCGAATCCACTCTTCAAAAACAGACATTGGAAAGACTGAATGATGTGTTTATTTATATAGAAAATCATTTTCAAGAGGTGATTACACTAGAGGATGTTGCCAAATATGTAGGATTTAGCCCATATTATTTTTCCAGAAAAATACAGGGCAAAATTTTAGTCAATTCCTGACAGAGTACCGATTAAATCAAGCTAAATATATTCTTTCCCATGAAAATATCCCGATGATAGAAGTGGCTGAACGTTCTGGTTTTAATAGTGTTAAGACCTTTCATCACGTGTTTAAGGAACACGTGGGACTCTCTCCTTTAAAATATCAAAAGACAATATATGGGAATAATTGACCAATATAACAGGAAGAAAACCTTATCATTTTTTTGTATGATGAATCTATCAACAAGAAGACGATGGAGGTTTTTTATGACATTAAAAGTAGGGATTATTGGTTGTGGTGGTATTGCTAATGGAAAACATATGCCAGCATTAAGCAAAGTAGAAGAAATTGAAATGGTCGCATTTTGTGATGTGATAATGGAACGCGCTGAAAAAGCAAAAGTAGAGTATGGGACGATGGATGCAACTGTGTATCAAGGTTATCATGAGTTATTAGCGGATAAAAGTATTGATGTGGTACATATTTGTACACCAAATAATTCTCATGCGGAAATTTCCATTGCTGCAATGAAAGCGGATAAACACGTGATGTGTGAAAAACCAATGGCTAAAACAAGTCAGGAAGCAAGAGCCATGTTAGAAGCAGCGAAAGAAACAGGAAAGAAATTAACAATAGGATATCAAAATCGCTTTACAACAGCTGCTAACTATTTACATCAAGTATGTGAAGAAGGCGATTTGGGAGATATCTATTATGGAAAAGCACATGCGATTCGTCGCCGTGCGGTACCAACTTGGGGAGTATTCCTTGATGAAGAAGCACAAGGCGGAGGACCATTGATTGATATTGGGACACATGCGCTAGATTTAACCTTGTGGATGATGAACAATTATAAACCAAAATATGTGGTGGGAAATACCTATCACAAACTGTCACCAACAAAAAATGCAGCAAATGCATGGGGACCTTGGGATCCAGAAAAATTTACTGTAGAAGACTCAGCGTTTGGTTTTATTACAATGGAAAATGGCGCAACCATTTCTTTAGAATCAAGTTGGGCATTAAATAGTCGTCAAATAGGAGAAGCCAAAACCAGTTTATCTGGCACAAAAGGTGGGGCAGATATGTTTGATGGCTTGACTATTAATGGTGAGGATCATGGTTTACTATATGAAAAACACATTGAATTAGAAACAGGTGGTGTTGATTTTTATGATGGTGAAGGAAATGACCCAGCCTTTTTAGAAGCACAATCTTGGGTACAAGCAATTATAAATGACACAGAACCAGTTGTTTTACCAGAACAAGCCTTAGTTGTCACAGAAATTTTAGAAGCGATTTACCAGTCTTCAAAAACTGGCGAGCCAGTATATCTTAATAAGTAGGTGAAAAGATGATTAACGTAACAGTGTGGAATGAATACAGACATGAAAAGACAGATGAAGAGGTAAAAAAAGTTTACCCAGAAGGCATTCATAACCAATTAGCTTCTTTCTTAGAAGAAGAGTTTGACGTTAAAACAGCGACACTTGATGAACCAGAACACGGTTTAACAGAAGGTGTACTGAATAACACAGATGTATTGGTTTGGTGGGGACATATTGCTCATGATGAAGTGAGTGATGAAATTGTTCAACGTGTGCATCAACGTGTCCTACAAGGTATGGGATTGATTGTACTCCATTCAGGGCATATGTCTAAAATTTTTATGTCGTTAATGGGAACGTCATGTGATTTAAAGTGGCGTGAAGCAGATGAAACCTGTCGTATTTGGAATGTTAATCCTAGTCATCCTATTCTAGAAGGGGTTGGTGAATACATTGAACTAGAAAAAGAAGAAATGTATGGCGAACATTTTGATATACCAGCACCTGATGAATTGATTTTTGTGAATTGGTATAAAGGTGGCGAAGTATTTAGAGGTGGCTGTACGTTTAGACGTGGAAACGGTAAAATTTTCTATTTCCAACCTGGGCATGAAACGTATCCATCATATTACAACGAACAAGTTCAACTAGTGATTAAAAATGCAGTGAAGTGGTGTAATCCAATTGATAGCACCTACCCAACATATGGACATCATGAACCATTAGAAGAGTTATAAAAGGAGGAAACAAACATGAAATTAGGCGTTTTTACCCCATTATTTAACAATTTATCATTTGATGAGATGATTGAAAAAGTAGCAGAGCAAGGGTTACAAATGGTTGAGATTGGAACAGGTGGCTCTCCAGGAAGCGCGCACTGTGATGTGGATGCGTTACTCGCCAGTAGTGATAAACGAAAAGAATACCAAGCAAAATTAAATGATAAAGGATTAGAAATTAGTGCCTTTAGTGCGCATCATAATCCTATTTCACCAACACCTGCAGAAGCAAAAGAAGCGGACGAACTATTAAGAAAAACAATTAAGTTGGCATCTCTAATGAATGTACCAGTGGTGAATGGATTCTCTGGTGTTGGTGGAGGAAACGAAACAGATACATCTGTGAACTGGCCTGTTTTACCATGGCCAACAGATTATACAGATATCTATCATTATCAGTGGGAGACTAAATTAATCCCTTATTGGAAAGATATCAATAGCGAATGCCAATCAGCTGGTGTAAAAATCGGGATTGAACTTCATGGTGGATTTTTAGCTCATACCCCATATACCATGTTGAAATTGCGTGACGCAGCTGGAGATAATATTGGGTGTAATTTGGATCCTTCTCATTTATGGTGGCAAGGAATTGAACCAGTTGGTGCGATTAAAATTTTAGGAAAAGAAAATGCGATTCATCATTTTCATGCAAAAGATACTTACCTAGATCAAGATAACATGAATATGTATGGTGTGACAGATATGCAACCTTATACAAACGTTCAATCAAGAGCATGGACATTTAGATCAGTAGGATGTGGTCATAGTTTACAAGATTGGTCAGATATAGTTAGCGCGTTGCGTTTATATGGTTACGATTATGTGTTAAGTATCGAACACGAAGACCCGTTGATGTCAATTGATGAAGGTTTCTCACGTGCAGTGACGAATCTTAAGTCAATTATGATTCATGATAAACCAACTGACATGTGGTGGGCATAGGAGGTCGTCAAATGCTTAATATAGGAATTATTGGGTATGGTGGTATGGGAAGCTACCATCACCGGGAATTAATAAAAAAAGAAGACGGGATACAAGTAGTCGGTGCGTATGATATAAAAAAAGAACGTTTAGACGCAGCAAAAAATGCAGGACTAACAAGTTATGAATCATTAGAAGCGTTATTATCAGATAATACGATTGATGCAGTATTGATTGCGACACCTAATGATGTCCATAAAGAGTTGTCTATCCAAGCGATGACAAGTGGAAAACACGTGATTTGTGAGAAACCAGCTATGATGTCAACAAAAGAATTAGATGATGTAATTCAGGTATCAAAGGAAACAGATCAAGTGTTTATGGTGCATCAAAACAGACGCTGGGACAATGACTTTTTAATCATTCAAGACATGTATCAAAAGAAACCGATTGGTGAATTGTTTCAAATTGAGTCACGTGTTCATGGAGCGAATGGCATTCCAGGAGACTGGCGCCATTTAGAAAAACACGGTGGGGGAATGTTGCTTGATTGGGGCGTTCACTTATTGGATCAACTTCTTTTTATGGTAGACAGTCCAGTGAAAGAGGTATCGGCTGATTTAAGCTATATCTTGGGTGATGAAGTAGATGATGGTTTTATTTCTTACATTACTTTTGAAAATGGTGTCAAAGCATTAGTTGAAGTTGGCACAACTAATTTTGTCAAATTACCACGCTGGTATGTCAAAGGTTTGGAAGGAACAGCTGTCATTGATGATTGGGATTTATCGGGTAAAATAGTGAAACAAACCGGTGTGATTGATCATCACAATTTAGTGCCAATTAAAGCAGGACAAGGATTAACTAAAACAATGTCCCCACCTTCAGAAGATGCGACTACAACCTTACCAATCGTTGGAGTTGAGGCAAATTATGATGGATTTTATCAAAACTTCTATGATGTCGTTGTTAATAATGCAACGCCAATTGTAAAAAATGACGAAGTTAGAAATGTATTAGCACTGATTGAAAGAATTTTCGAAGTGGCTAAAATCTAAAGTATGAAAAACGAGTAAATGGGTTTAAATCCATTTATTGGTCTTTTAACATAGTTGATTGTAATAGAATGATATTTAAACATCTTTTCCTTTATTATCTTATATTAAATCTATTTCATCACGTCTAATTTTTGTATAATAGGAAGCCAAGCACATTTATGTGCTTTCAGTGAAACAGCATATGGTTTGACAAATGAACCAAAAGAATTGTTTGTGGTAGAAGGAGTGAATCATGTTGATTTATACGACAAGGAAGAATTGATTTCTTTTGAAAAATTAGTGTGGCTTTTTACTGAACTTTAATATCATAGAGAGTAAAAACATTCCATTGAAAAATTAATGGAATGTTTTTATTATAGTTTCTCCATGGTCGTACCTTTAAT
>OMJG01001613.1_pt1 | contig 12657 bp, 10 predicted proteins | sample 1646431 | NCBI WGS metagenome assembly OMJG01 (sample SAMN03771674, study PRJEB25209) | food metagenome | isolation source: Cotija cheese | place: Mexico:Jalisco,Michoacan | collected 2011-12-12 | reverse complement strand
CCATCACTAACAAGACCCATTGCAATACCTGCAACTGGCGCTTTAATTGGCACACCCGCATCCATTAATGCTAATGTTCCCGCGCAAATACTTGCTTGTGAAGAAGAACCATTTGATTCTAACACTTCTGCTACTAAGCGGATTGTGTAAGGGAAGTCTTCTTCTGATGGAATAATTTGTGCTAAGGCACGTTCACCTAACGCACCGTGACCGATTTCACGACGACCTGGTGAGCCCGCGCGTCCTGTTGAACCAACAGAGAATTGTGGGAAGTTATAATGATGGATGAAACGTTTGCTATCTTGGACACCCAACCCATCGATAATTTGATGTTCCCCTAAAGGCGCTAATGTACAAACGGATAAAGCTTGTGTTTGACCCCGAGTAAATAAGCCAGAACCATGCACACGTGGTAAAATACTTACTTCTGATGATAAATGACGAATTTCGTCTAATTTACGGCCATCCGGGCGAATCTTATCGATCGTGATTAACTCACGTACGACATCTTTTTCAAGATCTTCCGCAATTTGTTTCACTTCTTTTAGTAATTGCGCTTCTTCTTCGTGTTCCGCAAATTTTTCAGCGTAAACTTCTTTGACTGTATCTTTTACTTTGTCAATTTCAACTTCACGTGCTAATTTTTCTTCCGTCATTACGGCTGTTTTCATTGTATTGTAGTACACATCAAAAATTTCTTTTTTAAGATCAGCGTCCACTTGTAATAAGTCCACGTCCATTTTTGGTTTACCTACAGCGGCAACGATTTCTTCTTGGAACGCCACTAGTTCTTTAATGGCATCAAAACCGAAAAGTAAGGCACCTAACATATCTTCTTCTGATACTTCTTTGGCACCACTTTCAACCATATTGATGGCTTCTTTTGTTCCAGCAACAGTTAATTCAATATCTGTTTGTTCCGCTTGTTCTACCGTTGGATTTAAAACATATTCGCCATTAATACGACCAACGTCAACACCAGCAATTGGTCCATCAAACGGAATATCTGAAATTGCTAACGCTAAGGAAGACCCAAACATTGCAGCCATTTCTGGTGTACAATCTTGATCAACACTCATAACGATGTTCGTGATTTGGACTTCGTTACGGAAGCCTTCTGAGAACATTGGACGAATAGGACGGTCGATTAAACGAGCGGTTAATGTCGCACGTTCACTTGGACGACCTTCACGTTTAATGAAGCCGCCAGGAATTTTTCCTACCGCATACATTTTTTCTTCATAGTTTACAGTTAATGGGAAAAAGTCTACATCTTTTGCTTCTTTAGAGGCAACAGCAGCACTTAAAACGACCGTATCGCCGTAACGTACTAAGACAGCTCCATTGGCTTGTTTGGCTAATTGGCCGATTTCTACTTCTAGTGGGCGGCCGCCCCAAGTTGTTTTAAAGACTTGTTTTTCTGTCATAATTCTTCTCCTTTACTCTTGCTCTTTGGAAAAGTCAGACGGCTACTAAACAAATGAAAAAGTAACAAGTCGTTGCTGCTCTTTCATTTGGTTAGTAGTTCCTAAAAACTTTCCAAAGAGGACCTTCAATAGTGACAATAAGATAAAAAGCGAGATTCTGATTGAACCTCGCTTTATACGTAATGATTAACGACGTAATCCTAAACGTTGGATCAATTCGCGGTAACGTTGGATGTCAGTTTTACGTAAGTAAGCTAACAAGTTACGACGGTGACCGATTTTTTTCATTAAACCACGGTAAGAATGGTGATCTTTTTTGTGTGTACGCGCATGTTCGTTCAATTGGTTAATGTCTTCAGTTAAGACAGCAATTTGTACTTCTGGAGAACCAGTATCTCCTTCATGACGTGCGTATTCTTTAATGATTTCGTTTTTTCTTTCTTGTGAAATTGCCATTTGTTCCACCTCTTTCTCTATTATTCGTCTGATCACTGAGTGAAGCGTTGGTGACTCGCTAAACCAAGTGATAGATGGTGTGTTTCCACACAAGCTTACTTTACAGGAAACACCGCTAAAATGCAAGCTTAATCTCTATTATTCGATAGTTTTTTTAAACAATCTAGCCCCTTTTTTGGTGATTTTGTGATACACTAAATGGTGGTAAACAACTGATTATTTCAGCGCATGAATAAATAAAAGAAGAATTTTTTTATGTTTCAAAGGAGGAACCATTGAATGATTACAATGAAAGATATTATTCGTGAAGGGAATCCCACACTTCGTGCTGTGGCAGAAGAAGTGCCTGTCCCTATCACTGAGGAAGACCGACAATTAGGCGAAGACATGTTGACTTTCTTAAAAAATAGTCAAGATCCAGTCAAAGCCGAAGAATTACAATTACGTGGTGGCGTTGGTTTAGCTGCACCACAATTAGATATTTCTAAACGAATTATTGCTGTCCATGTTCCTAGTAACGACCCAGAAAACGAAACGCCTTCATTAAGTACGGTGATGTACAACCCTAAAATTTTGAGCCATTCTGTGCAAGATGTATGTTTAGGTGAAGGGGAAGGCTGTTTATCTGTCGATCGGGATGTACCTGGGTATGTCGTTCGCCATAACAAAATTACCGTCAGTTATTTTGACATGGCTGGCGAAAAACACAAAGTTCGTTTAAAAAACTACGAAGCGATTGTGGTTCAACATGAAATTGATCATATTAATGGCATCATGTTCTACGATCATATTAACAAAGAAAATCCATTTGCTTTAAAAGAGGGCGTTTTAGTCATCGAATAAAGAAAAAACTGGGCCGTTTGTTTTCAGACAAACGGCCCAGTTTTTTTAAATGGCCTTCATTTCTTTTAAGGCTTTCCAAATCCCATCATTATCATTTGTATCTGTGACCATTGTGGCCACTTTTTGAATGGAAGGACTCGCGTTGCCCATTGCGACGCCAATCCCTGCATGGCTTAACATTTCTCGGTCATTTTCGCCGTCCCCAAAGGCAATGATATTTTTTGCATCAATGCCCACACGTTTAGCTAAATACGTTAACGTAGCTGATTTTGAGCCATCTTTAGGCACAACATCTACGCTATGTTGATGCCAGCGAATAAAGCGAAATTCTGGGTATTCTTCTTCAAACGTACACTGATCTTCTGCGTCATAAAAAGCCAGCGCTTGGTAAATATCATTTTGACGATAAAAGTGTTCATCATAAGCAGGTGAATGAAAATGAAAAGAGTTCATCGCAATTTCCATTTTTTCAGCACGGTGCTGGTTGCTCTTCTTAATATCATCTAAGCCCACACAAGCAAATCCTAAGCCGCGTTGATCACTGTCTTGTGCCAAACGTTCCAACGCTTCAGCGTGCAATAAATTTTGATAATATTGCTCATGATCCACAAAAGCCGCGGCGCCATTACATAATACGTAATTGGTAAAATCTAAATCCCAAATCACCTCTTGCGCCATATAACGACTTCTGCCAGTTGCCAGCGTAACTAAGTGTCCTTGCTCCCGCAATTTTGCTAGCGCTTCTCTCGTGCTATCCAATGCTTTCTTCTCCGAATTTAACAACGTCCCATCAATATCAAATGCAAAAAGTTTTCTTTCCATCATTTCTCCTTATTCGCTCGCTTTCGCTAAATATTTACTGCCTTCTCGTTGTGCTAAAGGACTCAACACTAATTCTTTCATCAATTCCTCGACCCATTGCGGATTCGTTTTACTATATTGGCGTAATGACCAGCCAATCGCTTTTTGAATGAAGAACTCCTCTGTAGTTCTATCATAAATAATCGCCTTTTTCAACAGGTCCTGATTGGTCTTTTCTTTCAACATCAACTGTAAATTCAGCGCAACACGCCGATTCCAGAAATTTTCAGCGCCATAAAAAAGGGCAAAAATCGTTGGCAATTCAGTCAGATGCAACGCCACCCACGACCCAAAAAATTTTCGCCAAGCATCCACACTGTCCCACCACGCTTTTTGTGGAACATAGGCTTTAAACGCTACGACCTCTTCTAATGAAAATCTCCGAACATTTTGAAGGGCTAAATCAATAGCGACATACTGATATTCTCGTTCTGTTTTTTGATAATAAGCCTCAATCTCTTGGCATAATTTTTCCTTTGGCCACGTATGACTTTCTTTTAAAAGTTGTTTACTTAACGCTTGACGTTCTGGGGCGGGGATGCCTACAAAAACAAATTGGTGTTTCATATAAGCAGACATTTTTGCTGCTGTTTCTGGGTTCTTCTGAAATTGAAGTGTGTCCATTCCTTCGCTCCTTATAATAAAAAAACTATACTAAAACAGTGTACCATGTTTTAGTATAGTTGGTTGGTCAATTAATCAAAATACGTTAAGTTTTTGTTGTCTTTATCTAACCAGGCATAGCCGAGACCCATAATTAAGCCACCACCGATAAAGTTACCGATAAAGGCCCAGAACAGATTATGAACAACATTACCAGCTGTGAAAGCTTCAATTGCGCCGTTCGAAGCAAAGTAAGCTAAACTGAAGGCTGGGAAGTTGGCAATCACGTGTTCAAAACCAAGGAACGCAAAGATAAAGATAATGAAAATAATGGCCGCGACTTTGCCGGCGTCATCTTTCATTCGCATACTCACTAATACGGCTGTATTAACTACAATATTGGCGAACATAGCTTCAACTAAAATCTGTAGGGTGGTTTTTTCTAATTTTCCAGCAATCGATGTAAAGAAGAAACTATCTTTTGGCAAATCTTGGAACGGCACCGTAAGTGATACCAAGAAACCAAACAAGACGCCACCAATTAAATTGAATAAGATACAGGTAAATAAAATTTTTGCAGCTAAGGAAAAGTTGACTTTTTTACGATAGACCCCAACAGTCATGTACAACATATTCGAGGTACCAAGTTCGGCATTCATATATAAAATCATCACAAGTGACCAACTGAACATGAAGGCGTAAAGCATTTTCCCTAAACCATGAGAAATTCCTTCTCCTTTAATTGCGATTGCAAAAGCAACGGCTGTTCCCAACGTTAAAAATAGACAAGCAAGCATTGCACGAACAGCGTAGCGGGAAAAGCTGTTTGAGAATAAATTCACTTTCTTGTCGATGGATTTATCAATTTGTTCAAACAATGGTGAACCAGACTTCATTGTAAACTCCCTTTCATTCCGTTTTCAACTTATATTTTCAAAACATCTCCCCTTATTCTAATGAGGAAAAGTGTTTTTGTCTACCTTTTTTTCATATTTCACTTTAAAACCTTGACGTTTCCTATCCTATTAAGTATACTAGATTTTGTGTAAAATAATTGCAGCAGAAGAATAATAACTCGTCAACAGTTCATTGCCAAACTTGGTTCAACTGCGTAACCGCGGCTGCAAAGGCGAAGGTTGAAGAATGAACTGAACGAATATGAATTTTTCATCTAATTATTTTACTCCAAAAAAACATTTATTTATTGGAGGAATTTTTAATGTCTCGTTATACTGGACCATCATGGAAAGTATCTCGTCGTCTAGGTATCTCTTTATCAGGTACTGGTAAAGAACTAGCTCGTCGCCCTTACAAACCAGGACAACACGGACCTAACAGCCGTGGTAAAGTTTCTGAATACGGAATGCAATTAACTGAAAAACAAAAATTACGTCATATGTATGGCATGAACGAACGTCAATTCCGTACGTTGTTCATTAAAGCAAGCAAAATCAAAGAAGGTAAACACGGTGTTAACTTCATGGTTTTACTAGAACAACGCTTAGATAACGTTGTTTACCGTTTAGGTCTTGCAACTACTCGTCGTCAAGCACGTCAATTAGTTAACCATGGCCACATCACTGTAGACGGCAAACGTGTTGATATTCCATCATACCACGTTGAAGTTGGTCAAGTGATCGGTGTTCGTGAAAAATCTCAAAACATCTCAACAATTAAAGAAGCGGTTGAAGCAACTGTTGGACGTCCAGCATTCGTAAGCTTTGACACTGAAAAATTAGAAGGTAGCTTCACTCGTTTACCAGAACGTGATGAACTTTACCCAGAAATCGACGAAGCACTTGTCGTTGAATACTACAACCAAAAACTTTAAGATTTCAAAAGGTCGAACTACGTTTCTTATCTTTTTTCAAAACCTTGCCTTTCTTGGCAAGGTTTTTTTCTTTGCCCTCTTTACAAAATGGTTCACTTCCGCTAAACTATTGTTAACCAAATAAAAATAATTGGTTAACAATAGAAAGTGAGGCTTCTTATGAATAAAGCATCGTTACGCTCTTTAATTTTAGCAGCAGAATTCGCTGTGATTATTGCTGTACTTTCACAATTTACAATTCCATTGGGGATTGTCCCCTTAACTGGACAAACATTTGCCATCGGCTTAACCGCTACCGTTTTGGGCAAGCGAACGGGGACCTACGCTATTTTAATTTACTTCTTATTAGGATTAATTGGTTTACCCGTTTACGCTGGGATGTCTAGTGGGTTCGGTGTACTCTTTGGACCAACTGGCGGCTATTTAATCGGATTTATCTTTAACGGCTTATTAACTGGTTATATTTTAGAAAAAACAACCTTTAACTATACTTGGGCCATTATCGCAAATATTGCCGGCGCCTTAGTTACCTTAGTTTTCGGTATGATTTGGTTGAAATATTCCGCAAATCTGCCGTGGCCAAACGCTTTCGCTGGCGGGTTTGCTCCGTTTATTATTCCTGGTATCATCAAGGCTGTCGCAGCTGCTTATGTTGGTATTTTAATTCGCCAACGCTTTATGAAACGTTTTTTAGCACACCTTTCTTAAGGGGAAAACTTTTTTCTTTTCCTTGTCTGTAGTACACTAAAAGGACAAAGGAGTGAAGTCCATGTCCTCATTATTAAAACGATTGGTTCAGTTGGTTTTGTTAGTCGTCGCTGTCTTGCTGATTCGACACTATGTTTTCTCCCCTGCTGCGGTGAACGGCTCTTCAATGGAACCAACACTTCATAACAACGACCGTTTATGGGTGACCTCGATTAAAAAGCCTCAGCGCTTTGATATTATCGCTTTCCCTAGTCCTCGCAACGGCCAACGAGTAGCCAAACGTTTAATTGGTTTACCTGGCGAAACAGTCGAGTATCGCGATGATACCCTTTATATTAATGGTGTATCACTCAGTGAAGATTACTTAGCAAGTGCTAAACGAAATGTCTCTAAAAATGAAAATTATACCCAAGATTTTACGCTAGAGACCTTAGAAGCCACCCAATCCCTGACCGTTCCAGAAGGCATGTATTTTGTCTTGGGGGATAATCGCCCGCGCTCAGATGACAGTCGTTACTTTGGCTTTGTTAAACAAGCGAGTGTGGAAGGTGTTTTGACTTTTCGTTATTATCCATTAGATAAAATTGGCTTTCCATAAAATAGTAAACCGCCCTCAAAAAGTCTAACTTTTTGGGGGCGGTTTACTATTTTTTTAAGGTCCAGTGACTAAGTTCCACGTCACCGTTCCTTGATATTTCTCATTTATTTTCCCTTGATTGGCAGGGACTTCTAATTTCACATTGGCAAAATCAAAATCTAATTGATAGACATCATTACCTGTAAATTGGTTATTAAGAATTACTGGTGTAGATGTACCGTCACTCGTCAAAGTTAAGGCTTTCGTAACCCCAACTTTATTTGTTAACTCTGTGACTTGATTATAGTTTTCGATTGCTATAACATCCGCACTTCCTAATAATAAACGCGTACTAGTTGGCAAACTATCAGCTGACGCTGTTAACTGTGACAATTGTGCTGTTAACTGCCAATTAGGTTGGCTTGTCTTTATTCGTAGATATGGATTACGTGTGCCGTTGCCATAGTAATCAGCTGCTTTTTTCAGTCCGTACTGCTTAGTGCTACTGTTAATCGTAATTTTCCCAAAATCAAACGTTGGTGTACTAATGAAACCTTCTTCTACTGGTGTTGGCGTAATCGTTTGATCTTCTCCTTGAATACGTACAAAGTTACTAGCTGTCACTGCAGAAAAGTTTCCACTAGCTGTCATTTCTGCGGTTAAAAGTTGTCTTGGTTCTCCCGTAATTTTCGCTGTGTTCACTGTCACTAAGGCTTCGCCGTTCACAGGAATCTCTATATCTAAGTTAACTCCTGCTTGCCATTGTTCTGCCGTCACTGGAATAATTTTATTTGGTGTATTACCAATGCGAACAGCTAATTGTGTTGGTGGTGAAATACCTGCCGCCCATTTGGCCGTTGGTGCTAGTTTAACGTTGGTCAATGGAACTTCACTGGTATTTTTTAGTTTAACTATCCACATCATAGAAGCTTCATTCGGGATCACTTCTAGTAACCGACTAACCGTCATTTCTGCTGTTGGTTGGACTTCCTCATAGACCGCTGTCATGTCATCTTTATCGTCGTAAGTCACGGCGTAACTTGGTGTTTTAGTCGTTGTCAAGGTGCCTGGTTTGGTTTTACCTTTGTACCAGCCTTTGAACTTATAGGATTTATCTCCTGTTGTATAAGTGTCTGGTAAGGCTTTCGTACTAGCGTAAGTGAAATTATCACTATCAATCACCGTTTGTTTTCCTTGCGTGAAGCCTGTTGGCGGTGTAATTTTAGCGCCGCTTGGATCCACAAAGTTTTCAGTGACACGACGGTTTTCTAAATAATAGTAGATTGTTCCCTCTGGAGAAGCTAGGTTATAGTTTTTTCCGACTGTCCCTGAATAAATTCCCATAGCATACAACGTGTTATTCGGGTCCCATGTCCAAAAAGCTCGTCTGGTTCTAAAAAAAGTTCCAGCGTTAGTTAATTTGAAGGCTTCTACTCCGTCAGCTTGAGAAACAACCGTATATGGCGCTTCTATATTTTTCCGGATCTCTTTGGTCATAGGATACTTTGTTTTATCTCCCGTATAAGTAGCTAGCGGTGTAATCGACATTGTCTTATATTATTTAGGAATTGTATGATTAACAGACCTTGCACCGTATGTCTTAAGCTTATCTATCGGGAAATCATATGACTTGCCAGGAATCGATAATTTTTTTAATTTACTCATCACTTCATCAGTTCCTTGGATTTTCCCTAATACTGTTGATTCAGTTTCGTCACTTTCACCTAATTCGGCTTCTACAGAAAAGCCTGCTGTATTCAATAGGTTACCTGCCTCATCAACATAACCAAAGTACACATCTTTGGCTGGTAAATTATACGTTTTCATCACGACTTCTTCATAGACTACCGTCAAATCATCATCATCATTATAAGTGACTGGATAACTGGGAGCTTTAGTCGTCGTCAAGGTGTCTGGTTTGTTTTTACCTTTGTACCAGCCTTTGAACTGATAGGTTTTCGTGCCGACTTTATAGGTATCTGGCAAATCTCCGCTTTGCTTAAAGGTGTACGAATCACTAGTAATTACTGTTTTTTTCCCTTGGGCGAAACCTGACGGTGCGGTGATTTTAGTACCATTGGTATCTACGAAGTTTTCCGTAACACGACGATTTTCTAGGTAAAGATACATACGTGCATTTTCATCTAGTGTATAGACACTCGGTTCTACTCCTTTACCAGTAATAGTCGCACTTAATAGTGTTGCAAGTCTAACATTTGTAGGCATTGATGACCAGTATATACCGCTCATCGTAAACTTTTGTGGATCTGTTGTCGGGTCAAGACCAATTCGCCATCCAGTTGTATCGATGTCACTTTTGACACCACTTCTTAAACTAAGACGATACGTTTCTGGAATAGAGTAGGCTGTACCTGTATAATTTGGGCCAGGTTGATACGTTACGGTTTTATACATTTTGGGCAACGTAAAGGTTGCATTGCGAACTCCATATTGCAACGGCGTAGGTCTTTCTGTATCGAAAACCCGACCTGGTATAGTGATTTCTTTTACTGCGCTATTATTGTTAGTCGGGACTGGGCCAATTGGCGTCACTTTGCCATCCGCAACTTCAACTAATTCTCCAGTAAAGCCATAACGATCAGCAAATGTCAGCCCCCCTGTTTCATTGATAAATAGGACACGATACATGCGATCAGGCAAAGTCACTGGATTCTGAATCGCCTTATTCATCACCTGAACAGATGACATTCCTTTTCCTTCTTGAAAAGTCACAGGATTTTGAATCGCCTCATACACCACCGTCAAATCGTCATTCCCATCATAGGTCACCGCATAGCTTGGCGCTTTGGTGGTGGTCAAGGTATTTGGCTTGGTTTTGCCTTTGTACCAGCCTTTGAATTTGTAGGTTTTGCCGTCTGCTTGATAGGTGTCTGGCAAAGTACTAGCTTGTTTGAAGGTGAAGTCATTGCTGGTCATTGGTGTTTTCTTGTTTTGGGTAAAACCTGTTGGCGGCGTGATAGCTACGCCGTTAGCATCTACGAACTTCTCGGTGACTTGTTTCCGAGTGACTACGTAATTAAGTGTTTCTCGGTACGTTGCAGTGCCATCAAATCCGTATAATACTGGTTCTACTGGAGTGCCAATGGGGGCGACACTCAGGATTCTTAAAAATTCATTACCATCCGTGTTTAGAGAGAAAACATTTTCACTGCTTTTAGAAAACACGCTATCTCTTGTGCGTAATACAAAAGGAGTCATATGATTTCCAAACTGCGGTAACTCAGTTGTTTGTTGTGCACTATATCTGGTCATCCTCAGTGTAGAATTGGGCACAGCAACAATACTGTCGACATACTTTAGCGTGTTATCAATCTTTAATTGTTCAACCGCGTATATATTCATCCTGTAATTTGCTGGTAAATTTGTGAAAAAATCGTATGGTAAAGGAACCGTTGCATTGACAGCTACTCGATATTGACCACTACCTGCATTAGAAGAAGTAATTGGATAATTAACCGCATATGATCGCCATAAACTAGTTGCGTCTTCATATCCAAATTTAGTATACATCCCTGATAACGTTAAGTTTTCATCAGTAAAAGCTTGCCCTGATTCATTAGTGAAAGCCAAGGTTATTCTCGGATAAATCACTTGATTATTCGGCACCCAACGTGGCGAAATACTCTTTTGTCGGTCATTTTCACTACTATTTTCTGCAGGTTGTTCTGTTGTGTTTGTTTTTATCTCTGGTGTTTCCAGTGGCGCTTTTGTCTCTGCTTGTTTCGCTGTTTCCTGTGTTACTTCTTCCTGACTCGTTTCAGTCGTTTTTTGACTGCTTTCCGTACTTTCTTGCCTTGCGCTACTTGCTGGTGTTGCTTCATTAATACTATTTGCCACTGTCGGGCTACTTTCACTCGTGACTGTTTCCGCAATGGCTGTTACGCCAGAAAAGGCGTTAATCACTAAAGAACTACACAAGCCAATGGTTGCTAAGCGTTGCCAGTTAATTCTCTTCATGTCGTCCCTTCTTTCTATGTACCATTCCCGCCAAGCCGATGAAGGCTAAGCTGAGAATGCTAAGATTTGCTTGCCCCTTGTCCCTTCGTACAGGGCGCAAGGGTCAGTCGTGATAGCTTGTGCTGAACCACCTCTTAGGTGAGTTCCTTGTTGGAAGTAACTTTTGCCATTTTTGATTCATGCTATTCTCCTTTTTATGTATTGATTTATTGTTCATTGGTATATGTACAGCTTTTAATTTTCTCCATTATTCTATCAAAAAAAAGGTGGCCCTGAAATTTTAAATTTTGCTACAGCTAAGCTACTTTTCTGATGATTCCTATTATACCAAGGCGGAAGAGCACTTTTTCACTGGAAAAACACTCGAAAATTAAGAGAATCTGCCATTTTGCTACTGATTTTCAGCCAAATTCCTTAATTTACATAAACAAAAGCTCAAAATGTTAGTGTTTGATACTAACATTTTGAGCTTTCCTCATGATAACTTAACTATTTTAAGGACCTGTCACTAAGTTCCACGTAATTGCGGCTTGGTATTGTTGCCCCTTGACCCCTTGGTTGGCTGGCACTTCAAGTTTGACATTGTTGAAGGTGAAGTCCAACTGATAAATATTACTCCCAGTGAATTGCTGGTTGGCAATAATCCTAGTGGCCGTGTTGTTGGCATTCAAACTAATGGCACTCGTAGTACCGACCGCATTTTTCAACTCGGTAGGTTGGTTGTAATTTGAGAAACTCGAAACAGGAGCCGCCCCTAACAATAAGCGGGTCGCTGTAGGCAAGCTGTCTGTCGCTGATTTTGGTTGTGACAGATGCGCCGTTAGGCTCCAATTCGGTTGGGTTTTCTTGATCCGCAGATAGGGATTGCGTGTGCCGTTGCCATAATAATCAGCGGCTTTTTTCAGGCCATGCTGTTGCGTGCTTCCCGCTACCCCAACTTGACCAAAATTGAAGGTTGGAACACTGATGAAGCCTTCAGCCGTTGGTGTCACAATTGCTTGATCATTGTCTTTCACACGTACGGTGGCCGAAGTAGAAACACCACTGTAATTCCCACTGGTGGTAATCCCAGCGCGCAAGACTTGCCCCGCTGTCCCCGTCGCTTTCGTAGTGAACTGAACCGTGGCAGATTTTCCTACGGGAATGTCAGTGCCTAAGCTAACACCATTGGTCCACGTAGTCGCTGTGACGGGAACTGTTTTTGCGGTTCCGCCAGCTGGCGTGACAATCATGGCGGTTGGTGCTGCTAAGCCGGTTGTCCAAGCGGTTGATTTCTTGATGGTCGCCGTGGTTAGTGGCGCTTGGCTTGTATTGGTAATTGTGGCACGCCAGGTGACATTGCCGCCGCTAGTCACGGTTTCAGCGGTAGTGCG
>OMJG01001612.1_pt1 | contig 12662 bp, 12 predicted proteins | sample 1646431 | NCBI WGS metagenome assembly OMJG01 (sample SAMN03771674, study PRJEB25209) | food metagenome | isolation source: Cotija cheese | place: Mexico:Jalisco,Michoacan | collected 2011-12-12 | reverse complement strand
GAGACCACGGTTATTTTGCGCCAAATTTTATTTAAGACAAAAAGTATGAATAATTTAGGTATATAATAAAAGGTAACAATATTACTATTAAAAATAATACGAGGAGGAAGGTTAATGGACACTTTTTTTGCCATCATATGGTTGGGAGCTTTGATCTATTTTATTTTTTGTTTATTTAACAAAAAAAGGCGGAAGGAGAAAACGAAGTGGATGATACTTGGTGCTTCGATCTTAGCCTTTGTTATTTTTGGAGTATTGACTCCAACAGGATCTGAGAAGACGGCTAGTGGAGAAAAAACTGAACAAGTATCTTCGCAAGAACATAGAGCAACGCAAGTTAAGAAGGGGAAAACTTCTTCGTCACGAAGGAATAAAAGTACTAAAAAAGAGTACTCAAATAAACAGGAATCTATTAGGAAGGCCCAGTTAGCAAAAAAGAAGGATCAAAGTAGGGTTCAACAACAAAATCGTGCCTCAAATAAAGAACTTGCTGCTTTGGAATTTAAGGGTACACAAACCATCAATGTTAACAATGGAGTCCCAACCTTTAGTGAGACTGGGATGTCTACTAAAAATGGGTCGTGGGAAAAGTATGGCGAGCTTGATAGTTTAAATCGTGCGACTTTTGCTGAAGCTATGTTGAGCCAGGCAACAATGCCCAAACCAGGTGAAAAGCGCGAAAGCATTTCTGATGTGACCCCAACCGGCTGGAAGAATAAAAGGATCTCAAGCGGTTATCTTTATAATAGGTCACATTTAATTGGCTGGGCATTATCCGCTGAAAATGATAATTGGAGGAACTTGATCACAGGGACACGGCAATTAAATAGTCCTGAAATGTTGCGTTTTGAAATGGATACCAAAGCATATCTTGAACAGAGCAGTACTAATTATGTCAGATACTAAGTTACTCCAATATTTCGCGGTAATGAACTATTAGCTCGTGGGGTGCATATGATGGCCAGATCTGTGGGTGATAACAAAATATCGTTTAATGTTTTTATTTTTAATGTTCAAGACGGTGTTAAGCTGAACTACGCAGATGGTTCAAGTAATGTTTCTGGTGCTGCCTATACTGGTCAGACTCCTAATTCTGATAGTTATAAAGCTGCCAATAATGATCAAGTACAACAAAATGAACAAACCCAACAAAATGACGAACAAAACATGAGAGTGTATGTAACTCCTACAGGAGACAAATACCATACACATCCTCATGGTCGTGGACACTTTACCCCGACCACTTTAAAAGATGCTAAAGCACGCGGACTGCAGCCATGTAAAATATGTAACCCGCCGTCTTAATGAAAATTACTCTTTTGGTACAGCGGTTTGAATTAAAACAATCTAATGATCAGTTCTGATTATGGAATGATTTTTATCGTTTCATATTAGAACTTTTTGAATATCCAAAAAGCAACTTAGATATTTACAAAGCGAACTAATGTTCATATAATGAATATATAGCTCAAATGTTTGGAGAGATTGTTATGGATTATTCGAAGGAACCGCATGGTGTTTTCTTTCTAATAGATAATAAATCTTTTTACGCTAGTGTTGAGTGTGCGCAGAGAGGCCTTGATCCGCTGGAAGCTCCGTTAGTCGTGTTATCCGAACAGGAAAATACTAATGGAGGGCTTATTTTGGCTGCCTCACCAGTTGCCAAAAAAATGTATGGAATTAATAATGTTAGCCGGCAACGTGATCTGCCTAAAAATGATGACTTATTGGTAGTTCCTCCACGGATGAATTTATATATTGAAAAAAATCTTGAGATCAATGAAATATTTCGGCAGTATACTCAAGAAATTGATTGTGTCCCATATTCGATTGATGAGACGATCCTTGATTTGACCTATTCGTGGCACTTATTTGGCCCTGATCCTGTAGCTGTTGCTAGACAGATTCAAGAGACAGTGCGTGCACGATTAGGATTATATACTACTGTGGGTATCGGAGAGAACCCACTTCAGGCTAAACTAGCTCTAGATCTTTTTGCTAAACATTCCACTGATTTGATCGGTAAATTGAGTTATGCTGATTTTGCTGAAAAAATTTGGTCGATCACGAATTTGACTGAAGTGTGGAGTATTGGGAGAAGAACGGAAAAACATTTGCATAAAATGGGGATTTACTCTATGAAAGATTTAGCTCACACCACACCTTACACATTAAAAGAAGAAATGGGGGTAATGGGGACGCAATTGCTTGCATTAGCTTGGGGGATCGATCGAACTGATTTGGAAAAACCAGTTAGAGTTAAAAGTGATAGTCTAGGGAATTCGCAAGTATTACCAAGGGATTATCATAGGCAAGAGGAAATTGAAGTCGTGATTCAAGAAATTGGTGAGCAAGTTGCGGCTCGGTTGAGAAAAAGACATAAACAAACGATGTGTGTTAGTTTACGTATTGGTTTTTCTTATGCTTCAGCTGAAGAAATGGGAACAAGTGGGTTCTCGCAACAATTAAAAATTGCACCCACTAGTGATGGCCGTATTTTAAATCGTTGCTTATTAAAGCTATTTAGAAAAAATTGGCAGGGTGAAGCAGTTAGAAATGTTGCGGTTAGTTTTGGTGGTTTGATCACTACACAAGATCCGCAATTAAACTTATTTACTTCTGTAAAAAAACAAGAAAAACATGTTGTACTTGAAAAAACGTTAGACCAAATTAGAAACAAATTTGGAACAACTGCATTATTTTTTGGACATAGTTTGAAACATGGTGGAACAATGTTAGAACGTACTGGGTTAGTAGGCGGTCATAACGGAGGTAATTCCTATAGTTAGGCTTTAAAAAGGAACTTTTTGAAATTATTGAAACCTGGAAAAGTATGTAATCAAAAAGAAATGTATTTGTAATAGCTTTTTTGCAAGAGAAGGTATATACTACTCACATAGTCATTCGAAGGAACAAAACTTTTTATAGCAATTTATTACTAACTATCACATATTTCAGTTGTTCTGGTGACTATGCACATATTATATATCTGTTCTTCCTGTCGCTGCTGTGACGGGATTTTTTTTGCAATAAAGTTCATCACAAATTTTTAATATTCATTTTTTGAAAAGGGTTGTTGTTAAATTTTCATTATGCTATAATTACTGCGTTGACATTAAAGGCATTGCTTTTATTGACAACTATTTAATTTGTCCCCCTAAACAAATTAATACAACCCCTAAGGCCTTGCTCCGATAGTGGAGTAGGGTTTTTTTGTAGCTTGGATTTAATTAAACTAAGCTAAAAAGTAAGAATCATATACGCGACTGCTTTGTGCGTTGTATAATTAAGCAGGAATGAGTGAGAGGTGAGTTAATTTGGATATTAAGTATCAAGCTGTTGGCAATGTGATATATGAGCTTTATATGGGTAGAAATATTGAAAAACACATTGCTGCAGCTGTTAAAAATAAGATCCAGGATACATCGCTAAGAATAGAAGTTATTTCTTATCGTCAATTGAAACAAGAGAGCAAATTGAATTTATTAAATGATATAGAACCGTTATTGAATATGCGTGGCCGTGAAATGGAGTTAAGTTGTTTGTACTTATTACTATACTCAAAAGATGATCCTGATCAAGGAAGGATCAGACTTTTAGATTGTGCTCCTTTTTCAGAACAGGGACTGACTTATATTTTCCATAATCCAGGTATGTCTTTTCATAACGAGGAAGATCTATTTAGTACTGCGTTAAATTGTATGGAAGCTGCTGCTAGGATCAGTGCGCATTTTTTCACTGGTGATCTAGCTTTAAGTAAGATCCAGGCCAATGTATATCGTTCTTTTTATGCAGAGGAAAGTAATTCCGTAACGGCAATTTTGCTGACGGGTGAAGATACCGCTGCAGACACAAAATTAATCAAAGAAATTGCTAAGATTTATCAACTGCAAGTAGTTACCGGAACACAAAAAGATTTAAACGGAAAGAAATGTGCAGTTTTACGTTTTACCAAGAAATTGGCTTAAAAATAATTTTAAAAGTAGGAAGTTAAGATGAAATATATTCAATCGACTGGAAACCAGACAGTTAAAAACTGGAAGAAATTACAAACTAAAAAAGGTAGAAGCAGACAAGGAAAATATTTGCTGGAAGGTTGGCATTTACTGGACGAAGCTCTTAAAGCAAATGAAAATATTAGTGAAATAATGATAACTCCAGCAGCATTAGAGCATGCAAATCCTCAAGAAATGCCTGAAGAAGTGGATATATATGAAATTTCAGATGAAGTTGCGCAACAGTTAAGTGCAACACCTAGTCCGCAAGGAATATTTGCAACAGTAATTATTGGCCAAACAAAAGAAATAATACCCGAGAAAATGACAGGGGCTTGGCTTTTTTTAGATACGATCCAAGACCCTGGCAATGTCGGAACAATGGTAAGAACAGCGGATGCGGCCGGTTTTAAGGGTGTTGTTTTAAGTGAAGGATCGGTTGATATGTATCAGCCTAAACTTGTTCGTTCGATGCAAGGAAGTCAATTTCATGTAAAAATTATTGAGGGTGATTTGTCTATTTGGACAAAAGCCTTCAAGAAAAATCGTTTCCCAGTTTTTGGCAGTGAGCTAAATGATCAGGCACGAAGCTATGATGAGGTTGGTCAGCATGCAGATTTTGCTTTAGTCATGGGTAATGAAGGAAATGGATTGAGTCAAAAAATGTTGGAAGAAACCTCGATGAATCTATACATTCCGTTAAGAGGCCAAGCAGAATCTTTGAATGTTGCAATAGCAGCTGGCATCTTGATGTTTGCGCTAAGAGCCTGAATATTAAGAATAGCTTAACATTACTGTTTTGAGTAATTATAGTTTGCAAGTTTAGCACTAACGGTCTAGTATTATGCCGTGAAGAGCAATAAATCTATCAAGCAAGTGAGGTAATTTGACGAATATGACGAATGTCAAATGGAAACAAGATCTTGAATATATGAGTTATGTGGGCAATTTGTTGCAAGAACCAGCCGTCCAAAAGCTTTCTGAATATGAGCAACACCACGCAACAACACGACTGGATCATTGTATTGATGTTTCTTATACCAGCTATCGGATCGCTAAAAAATTACATTTAAACGCAAGGGCTACTGCTCGAGCCGGATTATTGCATGATTTATTTTATTATGATTGGCGGACTACGAAATTTGACCGTGGAACACATGCATGGATCCATCCGCGGATCGCTTTAAAAAATGCGGAAAAGATCACAGATCTTAGTCCACTAGAAAAGGATATTATTATCAAACACATGTGGGGTGCGACTATTTGTCCACCTAAATATCCTGAGGGTTTTGTTGTGACAGCTGTCGATAAGTATTCTGCTACTTCTGAATACAGTGGACATTTAGCAGAGAAGATCGAAGCGAATGTCAAACAGCGGTTAAGCTTTGCAAAAGTAAGTAAATAAGAGTAAAATTAAAATAGAAGTTAAATGTAGGAAGCTCGAATATTTTAAATGCGGGCTTTTTGTTTACTATAAGTGTTTTAGTTTTGTTTGGAGGTGAGTTGTTATGGCAGTAGAAATCCAGAAAGATAGCGATTATAAACTATGTCCTCGTTTCGAAAAGACTTTCGGTATTCTTGGTAAAAAATGGAACGGCCTGATTATTGATGTTCTATTATCTGAAGGACCGCAACGTTTTAAAGACATTGCTAATAGTGTTAATAAATGTAGTGATCGTGTTTTAGTTGAACGGTTGAAAGAACTGGAAAACGAAGGTTTGGTCACAAAGACTCCGTTAGAGGATAGTTGTCGTGACGTTTACCAGTTGACTGAACAGGGTGAAGATTTGGCTGGAATTATTGGTCAAGTCCATGGCTGGGCAGAAAAATGGTATACTTTAGCCGATTGTACAGACTAACTTGACTATCATTTTTAATAAAGGTAAACTGATAATAATATTTGAAACGAAGACGGAAAAAAGTAGACTATCGATCATCACAGGAAAAAACGCTTAACTGAGAACGTTTTGTTGAGAAAATAGTTGAAGTTCACTTCCTGAGTTAGCGCTGGGAGCTAAATGCTGGTGAAAAGCGTTACGGTCGGTACTGATCGTTATCAAGCTCCAAGTGTTATTATTAGTTGCAGTTGCAGCTAATGATGAAACAAGGGTGGTACCGCGAAGCCTCGTCCCTTTTATAGGGAGGAGGCTTTTTTCTTTTTTCGACAAATATAGGCAAACAAAAATGTTAGTTTAACAGATATTTTTAACGTTCATTATTAGCTATTATCTTATGTGTCATTTTTTAAGCAACCAAAAAGAGCGTACAAGCCGCTAGCTAAACGATAACTCAATAATTTTTAAGGAAGGGAAAACAATGAATCTAAAAGACAAACTTGAAGAGCTCAAAAAAAATAGTTTGGCAGAGATAAAATCTGCATCTGATACTAAAAAGGTTAATGATATTCGTGTCCACGTATTAGGAAAAAAAGGCCCGATCACGGAGGTTTTGCGAGGGATGCGTGATCTGCCTGCAGAAGAAAGACCTAAAGTTGGTAGTTTTGCTAATAAAGTTCGGGATGAACTCAGTGAAGCTATTACACAGCGCCGTGAAGAATTAGAAGTTGAAAGAACTGCGGCTAAACTCGAAAAAGAAAAAATCGATGTGACTTTGCCAGGTGTTCCAGTTAAGCAAGGACAGCCGCACGTACTTGAACAAGTTATTGATCAAATCGAGAAACTATTTTTAGGAATGGGATACCAGGTTGTGGATGGTCCAGAAGTCGAGGAAGACCATTATAACTTTGAGATGTTAAATCTACCTAAAGATCATCCGGCAAGAGACATGCAAGACACGTTTTATATCACAAATTCGATTTTAATGCGGACGCAAACTTCGCCAGTCCAAGCTAGAACTATGGAAAAGCATGATTTCTCTCAGGGACCATTAAAAATGATCTCACCTGGTAAAGTCTATCGCCGTGATACAGACGATGCAACTCACTCACATCAATTTCACCAGGTTGAGGGGCTAGTTATCGACAAACATATAACTATGGCTGATTTAAAAGGCACACTTCAGCAGTTGGCTAAGAACTTGTTTGGCGAAGAGCGTGAGATCAGGATGCGCCCAAGTTATTTTCCATTTACTGAACCGTCTGCAGAAGTAGATGTTTCCTGTTTTAAATGCGGTGGAAAAGGCTGTGCAGTTTGCAAGTATACCGGATGGATCGAAACACTTGGAGCCGGAATGGTTCATCCAAATGTTTTAAAAATGGCAGGGATCGATCCAGAAGTTTACGGTGGTTTTGCTTTTGGTTTAGGCCCAGACAGGTTCGCCATGTTGAAGTATGGGGTAAATGATATTCGTGAGTTTTATCTAAATGATGTTCGATTCCTCGAACAATTCTCTCAGAAAGGTTAGGTCGTCTTAATGAAAGTTTCAAAAAAATGGTTGAATGAATATGTACCGGTTGAAGATATTGATACGAATTCTTTGGCTAATAAGATAGAATTAAGTGCTGTAGAAATCGATGGGGTATCCCGTTTAGAAGATGGACAAAAGAAAATTGTTGTTGGTCATATTAACAGTTTGGTGTCGCATCCTAATTCTGATCATTTAAAGATCTGCCAGGTCGATGTGGGGGAAGAAGAACCTTATCAAATCGTTTGTGGTGCACCTAACGTTGAAAGTGGACAAAATGTGATCGTTGCATTACCAAACTCTTGGATCGCTGGACATAATAAGATCAAAAAATCAAAAATGCGCGGTGAAGTTTCAATGGGCATGATTTGTTCATTACAAGAAATTGGTTTCTCAGAAAGCGTTGTTCCGAAAAAATATGCTGATGGGATCTATGTTTTACCGCAAGATGCAATACCGGGCCAACCGATTTTTTCATACTTAGGAATGGATGAAGATGTGATCGATATCGATATCACACCTAACCGTGCTGATCTGTTGAGTATTCGGGGAGTTGCTAATGAAGTTGCAGCCTTATACGATAAGAAGGTCAGTTTTTCTCAACCAGAGCTTTCTGAGGAAAGTGGTAGTCAAATCGCAGATTATGTAGAAGTAAACGCCCCTGCAGAATTGGCTCCGACATATCTGATGCGGATCATTAAAAATGTAAAAGTAGCTGAAAGCCCGCTATGGTTGCAAAAACGTTTATGGAATGCAGGTATTAGACCAATAAATAATGTGGTTGATGTGACAAACTACATTTTAATGGACTATGGTCAACCTTTACATTCATTTGATTACGATAAACTAGAAACCAAAAATATTGTAGTTCGCCTTGCACAAGAAGGCGAAGAAATTACAACTTTAGATGATGAAAAACGCAAGTTAAGTGCACACGACATTGTGATCACTAATGGTGATGTTCCTGTGGCCTTAGCGGGTACAATGGGTGGAGCAAATACTCAGATAGATGATCGATCACAAACAATTGCCTTAGAATCTGCTGTTTTTGACGGACACAGGATCCGTAAAACAGCTCGGAAAGAAAAGCTGCATTCTGAGGCTTCTGTTCGATTCGAACGGGGGATCAATGTTGCAACTGTGAGAGAAGCATTAGATAGTGCAGCTGAGCTTATTGCAGAGCTCGGTGATGGTCAAATAGTCGCAGGTGTTGCTGGAGAAGAACACGCGGATCAAAGTGCTAAAAAAGTAGAAATTTCACTTGAACGGATCAACCATGTTCTTGGAACAGAATTGGACTCACAAGAAGTTAAGCAAATTTTTACTAGACTTGATTTCGGGGTTGAGGAAGATCACGGAGTATATACCGTAGAAATTCCAGTCAGAAGATGGGATATTGAGATCGACGCAGATCTGATCGAAGAAGTTGCCCGTTTGTATGGTTATGACAAATTACCAGCCACACTTCCAGCTGGAGAAGCAACTCCTGGTAAATATACAAAAGTTCAAAAAGCAATTAGAGAAACTCGCCGTCTATTAGAAAGTGCAGGGCTTGACCAAGCTATTTCTTATGGTTTGACAACACCTAAAAAAGCGCAACGTTTTGCAATGGAACCTGCTTTGCAAACGAATCTTGATTTTCCAATGAGTTCTGATCACACAACATTGCGGATGAATCTGCTGAGTGGTTTACTGGATGACTTGTCATATAATAGTGCACGTAAAGTGGAAAATGTTGCTTTGTATGAACAGGGACGTGTTTTCTTTAGAGATGAAGATAATGAAAGACCGCGTGAAGTTGAACACGTGGCTGGTGCGCTGACTGGGCTTTTCCATGAAGCTACTTGGAATGCTTCTAAGAAACCTGTTGACTTTTATTTGACCAAGGGTATCATAACGTTTTTGCTATCTGCTTTAGGAATTACCCAGGGTATTCGTTTTGAAGCAACTGCCAAACACGAAGAAATGCATCCAGGTCGAACTGCAGATATTTATCTGAATGACCAGCTGTTAGGATTTGTCGGAGAGATCCATCCTAATTTGGCTAAAGAATATAAATTAAAACGGACTTATGTTTTTGAGCTGGATCTGGAAAAGATAATTGCTGCACCAAAAGGTGAATTAGTATACCAAGAAATTTCAAAATATCCAACTATCACTCATGATGTCGCTCTTGCTGTTCCTAATGAGATCACAAATCAGCAGATTTTGAATTCTATTTGGGCTAATGGTGGTCATCACCTAGTAGATGTCCGATTGTTTGATTATTATCAAGGAGAGCATATTACTAAAGGCTTTAAGTCCTTAGCTTATACACTTGTTTATCAAGATAAGAAGGCTACCTTAAAAGATGATGAAGTGACAGCTGAGTTTGACAGGGCTATTACGAAATTACAAGAAGAATTAGAAGTAACAGTTCGTTAATTAGGTAGTGAATAATTTAACAAAAATTTAAAAATAATGCTTTTATTTCGTGAGTTTAAAGCAAAGACCATGGCTTTTTAATGTGAGTGAGTTAGGATATTACGATATCTCAATATCATTTTACTTAAAACAGCCGTGGTTTTTTGCGGTAAAAAAGAAAAACTTAGTTGTTTTTTCAGATAAAAAGAAATAAAAACAAAACATTGTTAAATCAAGGGCTATATACATTCGGTGTGTCGTTTGGTATACTAATTTGGAGAGTTTTTCTAGGAGGTTAGATGTTGGATTCAAAAGGCAAAAAAAATACGGTAGCATCTCGTGTTATTTGGACAGTAGTATCGATCATAGTTGTGTTGTTAGTGGTTGTGGCAGTAACTGGTTATAGCTACTTTAAATCAGGCCTAAAACCATTAGCGCCAGAATCTAATAAAAGGGTCGAAGTAAAAGTACCAGTTGGAAGCACGAGTAAACAAATCGGGTCGATCTTAGAAGAAAAAAAGATCGTTAAAAGCGGCTTTGTGTTTGATTATTATGTCAAATCCAAGAAAATAGCAAATTTCAAAGCAGGTTATTACGAACTAAAACCATCAATGACCCTTAATCAGATCGCACATGACTTGCAAAAAGGCGGAGCCAGTGAACCATTGAATTCTGGCCGCGTTTTGATCAGGGAAGGTGTGACAGCTGAAACGATTGCCAAATCTGTTCAACAGAGCACACGTTTTTCTCAAAAGGATTTCTTGGCGCTGTTAAACGATAAGCAGTTTACTAGCGAGTTGCAAAAGAAGTATCCGGACTTGCTTTCATCAGCCACAAATGCCAAGAAAGTTCGCTATCATTTGGAGGGGTATTTATATCCAGCAACATACACTGTTACTAAAAAGACCACATTAAAACAGTTGGTTGAGCAAATGGTTGCAAAGACCGATCAAGAAATGAAACCATATTATTCGGAAATTAAAAATCAAAAACAAAGTGTCCAAAAAGTTATGACACTAGCCTCTTTAGTTGAGCGTGAAGGCGATAGTGATCAAGATCGTGCTAAGATCGCCGGAGTATTTGAAAATCGTTTAGATGAAGATATGAAACTCCAAACAGATATTTCTGTTCTTTATGCATTGAACAAACACAAGGAAACTGTGACATACAAAGATTTAAAAGTGGATTCTCCGTATAATTTATACAAGAATGATGGAGTTGGCCCTGGCCCATTTAATAACCCAAGCATAGCTTCTGTTAAAGCAGTTTTATCTCCTAAAGATAAAGATAAGGACTATTTGTATTTCTTTGCGGATACAAAGACCGGCAAAGTATACTTTTCACAAACTTATCAGCAACATCAGGAGATAATTTCCAAAATAGAAAATAAAAATAAGTAAGATGGGAGATTTATATTAAATGGCAGCGGAAAGTAAGAAAGAAAGACCAATTATTATCGGTGTGACCGGTGGGTCTGGAAGTGGGAAAACTTCAGTTTCTCATGCAATATTCAATCAATTACATGGACATTCGATCCTCATGCTTGAACAGGATTCGTATTATCGCGACCAAAGTGATATGAGTCTTGCACAAAGAGAGGCTGTTAATTATGACCATCCTGATGCCTTTGATACTGACTTATTGATTTCTCAACTATCAAGTTTGTCACACTGGAGATCGATCAATAAACCAATTTATGATTATTCAATTTTTACACGGAGTGATAAAACTGAACGGGTTGATCCGCGAGAGGTTATCATTTTAGAAGGTATTTTCGTTTTAAGTGATCCGAGATTGCGTGATCTGCTTGATATCAAGGTCTTTGTTGATACTGATGATGACATCAGGATAATTCGGCGGATCCAACGTGACATGAAGGAACGCGGTCGTTCATTACAATCAGTGATCGATCAATACCTTAAAACTGTTAAACCAATGTATCATCAGTTTATTGAGCCAACTAAACGTTATGCGGATGTGATCGTTCCTGAGGGTGGAGAAAATAAAGTTGCAATTGATCTGCTAGTTACAAAAATTAGAGATATAATTCGCGAAGCCCAAAATTAAAGAAAAAGTTAATCGAGTGCACAAACAGCATGTATTTTGCAGTTTGTGCTTTCTTTTAGATGTGTTAGTGCAAATATTCTCTTGTATCGAGATTGTCAGACTTGCAAAATATATTAAATTGAATTAGCATATATTTTTGTTATACTGATTTAGGCGCTAGTTATCAGCGCCCATAGTCGATAATATAATAAATATTTAAATGGGATCATTAAATTATAAAATTTTGAATTGAAGGGATTTTTAAAAATGGCTGAAGAAAAAACATTTCCAATGACACTGGAAGGTAAAAATAAGTTAGAGGCAGAGTTAGAAGAACTAAAAACAAATAAAAGAGCTGAAGTGATCGATCGAATCAAGATAGCACGCTCTTTTGGGGATCTGTCAGAAAACTCTGAATATGAATCTGCTAAGGATGAACAGTCTTTTGTTGAAGGACGGATCAAAGAAATTGATCATATGTTAAATTATGCTGAAATTATTGATAGTGATGCGATCGATAAAAATGAAGTGGCAGTTGGTAAAAAAGTTACTTTTCAGGAAGATGATGATGAACCTGAAACTTACCAAATCGTTGGCGCCGCTGAGGCAGATCCTTTTGACGGCAAGATATCCAATGATTCTCCAATTGCTAAAGGGCTGATCGGACATAAGTTGGGGGACCAAGTTGAAATTGAAACTCCAGCTGGCAAAATGTCTGTAAAGATCGTCGAAGTAAAATAGATATTTTTATGAGAAATAAAAAAACAATCATTGGTTCAGCCATTGCTGCAATGATTTGTTTTTTTAAGTGCGCCCGGCATGGGCAGTAACTAGGCGGTGTAAGTCCGCTGTGAG
>OMJG01001611.1_pt1 | contig 12667 bp, 8 predicted proteins | sample 1646431 | NCBI WGS metagenome assembly OMJG01 (sample SAMN03771674, study PRJEB25209) | food metagenome | isolation source: Cotija cheese | place: Mexico:Jalisco,Michoacan | collected 2011-12-12 | reverse complement strand
TAATTAAACTAAAAACAAAGTATCGTACATTTTACACAGAAGTCTGGACTTGACTACACGATGAGTCTATTAGATAAAGAATATAGATACTTAAATAATAAACAATACGTAAAAAGTTTTATTTTAGAAAAATATTTTAATAAGGTTAGTTACTTAGAAAAAGAAAAAGTTCAATATAACCTCTATCGAGATTATATTAAACATTTAGAAAACGATGTATATAATGAGGATACAAAAAAGATTCAGGAAATTTGTAATAAAATATTTCCTGAAAAAACTAAAAGTTTGCTTGAAAAATTAGACGAATTATTGTTAATTCAAAAAATGGTCCAAGTGAATGATAATTCACTACAGAAAATTTTAGAAAATCGAAAGACAATTCATTATGAATATCACCAAAACCCTGACTTGAATGATAAGGGTATGTGTCCATATTGTGGTAAAAGTTGGGAATCAACAGAACTTGATCAAAAATTTATTGAAACAGAATCTATTATAAGTGATCTTATGAATATACAAAGCCGTAGAGCAATGGAATTGAAAAATCAGATAAAGAAAGCATATATAGATCCTATGTTAAGTATAATAAAAGAAAAGAGCGAAAATCTGACACTTATTGATGATGAAGTATTAGCGACTATTAAACAAATTGCAAATGCCAAATTAAACATTGATCATATGTACAAATTAACAGAAGGTTTTCGATTTGATGATAATATAAATGTTTTAAAATTAGACTCGAATGGATTAAATTTAATTTGTAATAAGGTTAAAAACTATATAGAAAGCAAAACATTAGTTAGTAGAGACTTATACGATGTGATTACGAGATTGAATACAATTTCTTTTAGTGAAGAGCTAAAATTTATTAAGAAATGTTTAGATGATTTAGATTTGAATGATTTTTCTTTACAGATTGATAGCAACCAACAGAAGTCTTTATTGGATCTTAAAAGTGTTACGAGATCATTTGATCAAAAGCTAACACAATCTAAGGAAAGGTTTAAATTTAGCCACGAAAAAGTGATTGATCTTGAAGGAATATATGATTTTTATTTTGACAATAATAGTCATAGATTTGAAGAAGTAACGATAGATCAAATAACAAAGAAAAAAAGATATATTCATAATCAGTATAAGTGGAAGTTAAATAAAAAAGTTAGTCGCATTGAAGAAAGAATGGATGTTATTCAATCTATGTTAGTTGAATTTGGAAAATTTAAAAAGGTATATGGAGATGAAATTACTTCCTATAAAAAAGAAATGATAGAAAGAATAAAATTCCCATTTTATCTATATACAGCAAAAATACTACAGAACTATCAACAAGGGTTTGGTATATTCTTGTCTACCTTGAAAAAGGATGACTCCATAAGATTTATAACAGATCCGACTACAGATCATGATGCTATGCACCATTTAAGTTCTGGACAAATAGCTGTAATATCACTTGCTTTTACACTAGCGATAAATAAAACATACAATATATCAAATAATTTAAAGTTTCTAGTAATAGATGATCCAATTCAAGATATGGATTCATTAAATATACATTCATTTATAGAATTGTTAAAGTATGAATTTAGTAGAGAATATCAAATTATACTCTCAACACACAAAGATTTTAGCGCTATGTACACTAAATACAAATTTGAGCGGTTAGAAGGAAATGGAGTAAAAGTAATAAATGTTCAAAATTTACTTCATAAATCTATTGAAATGTCAGATGATTAAATAAAGGAAGCTAACAACTAAAAAATGATAATCAAGTAGAATAGTATTTATTATGATTCTGCTTGATTTTCTATTATTGCAACTTAATAGTATTAGATGAAGCACGGTTGTCTTTTATCATTTCTATTCAATTTGGCTTTACTGTTGTTACTATTTGTAAGGATAAGTAGGCAAACTGTATGTTCGTTGGGCCTAATCAAACAGAAAAACTATTTGTATATCCCCAAATAGGTACAAAGTAAAATTTAAATATTGCAATATTTGTTTTATAATAAAAGAATGTAGCAAGTTAATCATTAAAGCAAATAGAGGAGTAACGTGTCATGGCAAACCAGAATCCGAAAACAATTTATCAGTCACTATGGAACAGTGCAGACATTCTACGTTCCAAAATGGACGCAAGTGAGTATAAAAACTATACCTTAGGATTAATTTTCTACAAATACTTATCAGATAACATGCTGCATCATGCGGCAGAATTGTTAGAAGAAGAAGTCGCTGATCTGAACGAAGCTCAACAGGTATATGCTGATGCTTTCAACGATCCTGAAATCAAAGACGACTTAATCGACGAATTGAAATTTGATTTTTCATACGCTTTAGAACCAAATTTAACGTTTACCGCTTTAATGCAATCTATCTATAAAGGGAAGTTTCAACTAGAAGACTTAGCGCAAGGATTTCGCAATATTGAACAGAGCAGCGAACTGTTTGAAAACTTATTTGAAGATGTTGATTTGTACTCGAGAAAGCTAGGAGCAACTCCGCAAAAGCAAAATCAAGTCATCTCGGATGTCATGAAAGAACTAGCTACGTTAGATATGGCACATCAAGGAGATGTTTTAGGAGATGCCTATGAATACTTGATTGGTCAGTTTGCTTCTGACTCTGGAAAAAAAGCAGGAGAGTTTTATACACCGCAAGCTGTTTCTAGTTTAATGACACAAATCGTTGTACAGGGAAAAGAAGATCAAAAAGGATTTTCCGTTTATGATCCAACTATGGGATCAGGTTCACTCTTATTAAACGTCAAAAAATATACGAATGAACCAGGTACCGTTAATTACTTTGGTCAAGAATTAAATACTTCTACTTATAACTTAGCTCGTATGAATATGTTTCTTCATAAAGTAGACGTAGCGAATCAGCATTTAAGTAATGCAGATACATTAGATGCGGACTGGCCTACAGAAGAGCCAACGAACTTTGATGCTGTACTGATGAATCCTCCATATAGTGCAAAATGGACCGCAGATAAAGGCTTTTTAGATGAACCGCGCTTTTCAATGTACGGCGTACTAGCGCCTAAATCTAAAGCCGACTTTGCTTTCTTATTACATGGATATTATCACTTGAAAGATTCAGGTGTAATGGCTATCGTATTACCTCATGGCGTTTTATTTAGAGGAGCAGCAGAAGGCAAAATCCGTAAGATCTTACTTGAAAATGGAGCAATCGATACAGTGATTGGACTTCCGGCAAATATTTTCTTTAATACAAGTATTCCAACAACCGTTATTATTCTGAAGAAAAATCGTGAAAATAAAGATGTCTTATTTATTGATGCTTCAAATGAATTTACAAAAGAAAAAAATCAAAACAAGTTAGAAGAAAAACATATAGAAAAAATAGTAAATACCTACAAAGAGCGTAAAGATATTGAAAAGTATTCCCATGCAGCAACTTATGATGAGATTGTAGAGAATGATTTTAACTTAAACATTCCAAGATATGTGGATACGTTTGAAGAAGAAGAACCTATTTCGTTAGCTGAAGTAGCACAAGACATGAAAGAAGTGCAAAAAGAAATTGCCGAATCAAATGCGGCATTAGCTCAAATGGTGCAAGAATTAACTGCATCAAATGACGAAGCTCAGCAAGAATTAGATCAATTCATTGAACTTCTAGGTTTTAATGATGTGCAAGGTGGTGGACAAAATGAATAGTAAAAGTCCTGAAATTAGATTCAATGGATTTACTGACGATTGGGAACAGCGTAAGTTAGATAAATTAGCAGAATTTGCAAAAGGTTCTGGTTACTCAAAGAGTGATCTGAAAAGTGAAGGAACTCCAGTTATTCATTATGGTCGTTTATACACTAATTATGAAACTTCAATAAAAGAAGTAGATACTTTTGTAGAAGCTAAAGAGAATTCGATTATCAGTAAAGGTAATGAGGTAATTGTACCAGCTTCTGGAGAAACTTCTGAAGACATTTCCAGAGCTTCAGTCGTTGTTAAACCAGGAGTTGTTTTAGGTGGAGATTTGAACATCATTAAACCAGGTACATTAATTAATCCTACTTTTCTAGCATTAACTATATCAAATGGTGATCAACAAAAAGAGCTAACCAAAAGAGCGCAAGGAAAGTCAGTAGTTCATATACGAAACTCTGACCTAAAAGAAGTAAATTTATCTTACCCTAAAATAGATGAACAGAGTAAAATTGGAATCTTTTTCGAGCAGTTGGAAAATACTATCGCTCTTCATCAGCGTGAGTTAGATAACTTGATCAAAAGTAAAAAAGGCTTCCTTCAAAAAATGTTTCCTAAAAAAGATGAAAAAACCCCTGAAATAAGGTTTAATGAATTCACTGGAGATTGGCAAGAGCATAAGTTAGGAGAATTATCCCCCTTACGCGGAGGATTTGCATTTAAGAGTAGTGAATTTAGTGATAATGGTGTGCCTATTGTTCGTATTTCAAACATACTATCAAGTGGAATAGTAGGAGGAGACTACGCTTACTATAATGTTCAAGATAAAGATGATAATTACCTTTTGCCAGATAGAGCAGCTGTACTTGCAATGTCAGGTGCAACAACGGGGAAAGTATCAATTCTTGAGAATCCGTATAATAGGAAGGTTTATCAAAATCAACGGGTAGGCTATTTTGTAAAAACTATTAATGCAGATTATGAATTTATCTCTACATTAGTTCGTTCTAAGTTGTTTACTGATCAGCTTGCTTCTGTTTTAGTTGCAGGAGCCCAACCAAACGTGTCTTCAAAAGATATTGATGGATTCAAGTTTATGGTTCCATCCGATATTCAAGAGCAACATAAAATAGGTAAATTCTTTAAGCAGATCGACGATACAATTGTTCTTCATCAGCATCAATTAGATAAGCTTAAACAAACCAAAAAAGCATTCCTACAAAAGATGTTCGTGTAATTTAATCAGTAAAGAAATGAGGTGAAAAAATGGCAAATTTTACAGCTGAACAAGTGCTGGAAGATAACTTAATCAAAAAGTTAATTAGTGGAGATTCGCAGTGGACTTATCGGGATGACTTGCATACTGAAGAAGAGCTATGGGAGAATTTCCGCCATAAGTTGGAGATGAATAATAAGAGCACCTTAGATGGGAATCCGTTGACTGAACAGGAATTTAAGCAAGTTCAAAATCAGCTGCTGTTTCCAAGTTTTTATGCTGCGGCTAAATGGTTAGCTGGAGAAAATGGCATCGCAAAAGTACAGGTTCAAAGAGAAGATGCTGCTTTAGGAACCATTCGATTAAATGTTATCAACCGACAAGATGTTGCAGGCGGGATGTCTTCTTATGAAGTGATCAATCAATTCAAGTCAGACAAGCGATCAATAGAAGATATGAATCGCCGGTTTGACGTAACATTGTTGATCAATGGCTTGCCTATGATTCACATCGAATTGAAGAATCGTGCACATCCTTATATGGATGCGTTTAGACAAGTGAAGAAATATTTAAAAGAAGGTAAATTTACAGGAATTTATTCTTCGCTTCAAATGTTTGTGGTCACGAACGGAACAGATACGCGTTATATTGCTTCTGCACAAGATACGAAGTTGAACGAACAATTCTTAACGAAGTGGGTCAATAACCAAAATCAGCCAGTAAATGACTACTTAGAATTTGCGGAAGAAGTATTATCCATCCCAATGGCACATAAAATGGTTACGCAATATACAGTGATTGATCGAGATAAGAAAGCATTGATTCTGCTGCGTCCGTATCAAATCCATGCCATAGAAGCAGTGAAACAAGCGTCTCGTAACCAAAAATCAGGTTATGTTTGGCATACAACCGGTTCTGGTAAAACATTGACATCTTATAAAGTGGCGCGGAATTTGCTGCAAATTCCTTCGCTGCAAAAAACAATTTTTATTGTCGACAGAGTAGATTTGGACCAGCAAACCTCTGCGTCCTTCACTTCATATGCAGAAAATGACGTCATCAACATTGACGAAACAGAAAATGTAAATGATTTGATCAAAAAATTGCTTTCTGATGACCGCACAGTCATTATCACGACGATTCAAAAGCTAAATTTTGTGATGAAACGATTCGCCCATCAAGCAGGGTCGAAAAAGCATACCCAGTTAACTCAGTTGAAAATTGCTTTTGTCGTAGATGAATGTCACCGTGCCGTTAGTCCGGCTAAACAAAGAGAAATTGAAGAATTTTTTGTTCATTCTTTATGGTACGGGTTTACAGGAACACCGATCTTTTCTGAAAATGCTAAAAAAGTTGTCGGGGACTTGCCAAGAACAACAGCGCAGCAATACGGAGAACGGCTTCATGAATATACCGTTAAAGAAGCGATCAATGACCATGCCGTACTTGGTTTTCAAGTGGAGTATAAATCGACGTTTTCTGAAGAAGAGTTGGATCATGCAGTAATGGAACTATCTGGCAGAAATGAACTAGACATGGGGGATATGAGCTCGGAAGATAAAGAAGCTTGGTTGCCTAAGTATGTTTATGAAGATGAACGGCATATGTTGGAAGTCATTGACTCGATCATCAATAAGTCTCGTATGAAGCTGGGATTCCAAAAAGGATCCGGACAAACCTATAATGCTCTTTTAACAACTTCTTCTATTGCGCAAGCTCAACGTTATTATGATTTATTTAAAATGGTCAAAGCAGGAGAAACAACCGTCACGATCGATGAAAAAACAAAACGGGTCTTGCCGGATTTTCCAAAAATTGCCATTACGTATTCAATTAGTGAAAACGAAGAAGCATCCATTGCTAACCAAGAAAAAATGAAAGAATCACTAAGAGACTATAACGAAGAATTTGGTACAAGTTATAAAATCGATACGATGCGGGCTTATAATCGAAACGTAAATGATCGACTATCTCGCAAAAAAGAAAAATATTTAGCGCGTGCGGAACAGTTGGATATTGTTATCGTAGTCGATCGACTGCTTACCGGGTTTGACGCGCCGTCTTTATCAACCTTGTTTATTGACCGGGCGCCGATGAAACCGCATGATTTGATTCAAGCATTTTCACGGACCAATCGTTTATTTGATAAACCGAAAAAATACGGACAGATCGTAACGTTCCAAACACCCACAACGTATGAACAAAAAGTAAAAGAAGCTTTGATTTTGTATTCTAACGGCGGAGAGAATGAAGTGCTTGCCCCAGAATGGGAAGAAGCAAAAGAAGCATTTATTGAAGCCATTACGGAATTAAAAGAATTGGTTGAAACACCGAGCGAAGTAGACGGATTAAACCGAGCGGAACTTAAAAAATTCGTGAAAGCTTTCCAGAAACTAGATAAAACGTACGCTGCTGTTCAAGTATACACGGATTTTGATGTGGAACAGTTAGGTACAGAATTTCCAATTATTCCAGCTGAAATCGAAGAGTTTAACGGCAAGTATGTGAATGCCCTTGAAGAGTTGAAAGAGGATCCCAATGAAAAAGAACTCATTGAGATCAATATCGAATATGAATTAGAATCTGTAAAAACAGAAGAAATCAACTATGAATACATTTTGCAGCTGATTCAAGCATTCGTGCCAAGCGGTGACGATGAGTACGAATTGCTGGCAAGAGAAGATGCAAAAGCAACAGCTGAAGTAGATAAATATATTGATGAGCTGGCAAAAAACAACCCAAGATTAGCCGGAATTATGCAGAACCTTTGGGGCAACATTCGATTAAACCCAGAGAAATACCGTGATCAGAATATCTCTAACGTTTTAGAAGACGTCATCCAAAGCGAACAACAATACGTCATCGAAGACTTTTCACAAAAATGGCAAGTAAAGCAAGAAGAGCTGAGTTATGTAGTCGCCAACTACAGCCCAAAAAAAGACAAACAGAATGGCGAAAGCGAATTAAAAGAATCCGCCAATTACTATGCTTACAAAGAAAAAGCTGAAAAACCAGTATCCAAACTAAAATACTGGAAACATGTACGTTCTGATTTTGAAGAAATAATGAAGAATGAGATTTTGCCATTGCAGCGGCGATAGATAACACTGAGAATTCTAAAGACTAGAAGGGCGACTTATAGATTATATACCGAATAAATTAAAAAATGATGATCAAAGGCTGATTTAATGAAAGAAAAACCGAAATTAACGTTTGATGAGCTTGTAAGGTTATTAACTGAAAAAGGTATTACATTTAATTATCACAGTGCGGAAGAAGCTAAGAAGATACTAGCAGAACGCAATTACTATTATAGATTAGCTAGTTATAGGAAAAATTTTAAGAAAGATCTTTCAACAAATAAGTAATTGAACTGTGATTTTAAGCATCTAGTAGACTTGTCTTCTATTGATGTCTATTTAAGAGAATATCTCTATGCGCTTTGTTTAGATATTGAACATGCTGCAAAAACAAAATTAATGAAACTTCTAACTTTAAATAAAAATGAAGATGGCTATAGTATTGTTTTAAAAAAATAAGTACGAACTGAACCAAGTGGCACTTGCTATTAATGAACGATTGTCAGATTAAAGAAACTCATTCCGATAGAAGTCTAGAATCTCAAAGCTAAAAAAGTATCCTACAAGTCATGGTTTGACCTGCAGGATACTTTTATTTTTGTATAGAGATTCACTTTGTTTATTCAACCATTACACTTCTATCTATACTGATACATAAACCGTTCCATATAGTATATAAAGGTTTGACTATAGAATCCTGGGAAGTACAAATCACTGGCATGTTCACCGTAAGGCATGCGGATGATGGCAATTTCGGTGTTGTTATTTTCCAGATAAGCGTCTTTAAAGTTCTCTGCTACTCGTGGATCAACGATCGTATCATGTTGGCCTTGATAGACTAATGCAGGCGGACTGTTTTCTTCTACTAGTAAGGCAGGATCAACCAGTTCATCTTCACCGGTGATGTCCTGGTATCCAGCTAGTCCATTTGCGGGATAGATAGGAATGATTCCATTGACAGTCAGTCTGTCGTCTAACAGGTCAGTGTATTCACCACTGGACAGTCCCAGTGCCACTGCATTAGCAAGATGTCCTCCTGCTGAACCGCCTGAAACGAATACGGAGTCTATATTGGCTGAATATTCTTCATGATGATCTGCCAGATAAGTTGTGAAAATTCCTAAATGGCGTACCATGTCATCTATTGAAAAATCACCGGAAATTTCATCAGGAACAGTAGCGAATTCGACGAACTGGTCTTGGTCATTCAATCCATACTGTACATCAAAAACGACGTATCCCTGGGCAGCAAAGTATTTATTTATTTGCGAATAATTTTCAGATCCTTTATTACCCGAATTCCAGCCGCCTCCATGAATGCGTATCAAAGTAGATCCTTGTCCTGGGAGTTGATCTGCATTGACGGGCGGTGTGTATACATCAAACCGAAGTTCCAGTCCTTCATCTACTCCTTCGGTTCCTTCATAAAACAAGATATCTTCAGTAACATTGTAATCTGTTGAGGATATCCCAAAAAAATAACCTGGAATCGATATTGGACTGCTCATAAATAAAGAATTGTCTTCTCCAATCGTTTTCCATTCTTCGCCAAATGCTTCAGTGTAGTCGGTCTCTGCTTCATTTAATAGAGACGGTAGAGTGAATAAAGGTAAATTGAAGAGTACGAATAAGGAGATACCTAAAAATGAAATCAGAATCCCTATGATTGACTGCAGCCTAACTTTTGAAATTTTAAGTAAAAGACCTGCAATACTGAGAAAGATCAAGCTGTAGAACAAGCTATATTGAGAGATAACGACTTGGACTAATCCTACATCTCTACCTGTTACTAGAACGAATACTAAAAAAGCACCGATTAATAAGAAAGCAGTCAATAAAAACATCAAAATGATTCTAATGACTTTCTCTGTTTTCTTTTCTGACTGTCTTTGTGATAGGAAAAATCCTCTAGTTGACCTTTTGTATGTGGTGTACGAGTGACAATAGCGCCCAGGATCATCATTAAAAAAAGGATGCCAATCGATAGTATACTTCTAGAGGATGTATTCGTGGGAGACAACGAAGCAGCTGTGTTTAAAAGCATCACGGCTATAAGTCCAGCACTGGAAAGGATAAGGTAAGCAAAATCTGCCTTTTTAGATTGGCTTCCGATTACACTGGAGATAATATTACCAGTCAGTGTAACGATCAGTAGTAGACCATACCCATTCAGATAAACAGTCTCTATAGGAAAGACGAGGTAAAGGATACTTAGCAAAAAGGAAACGATGTTCAAGATAAATAAGGACTTAAAAAATAACTTCATGTTTTCACTCCATACTGTGTGATTAAATTAGGATAATCAGCAAAAGCTGACCCTCTAATCATTGTATTTAATAAGACAACAAGTTGCAAAATATTCTGAATGATGTGGAGAGAACAGATTGGTCTCTGGATGATAAAAAACAACTTCAGTATGCTTGTCGATAGTTAAACGGAGTACACTTTTTTATTGATTCAAAATACCTGACAATAAGAATAGACCTGTAACCGAAATCATCTAGTTTTTAGAAAAAAGCATCTCATAATCGATGCAGAGTATGGTATTATAATGAATTATAAACGAGAAAAAAGGGGATTGAGTATGGAAGGGTTTATGGAATGGATATTGGAGGCTAATGCATTTGTAAATGATTTGGTCTGGGGATGGCCGCTATTATTATTGATTTTCGGAACAGGGATTTTTCTGACAACTTATACGCGATTTATTACAATCACGAAATTTGGTTATGTGATTAAAGAGACATTTTTCAAGATGTTCAAGAAGGATCAACTGGGCGAGGGAGAAGTTACGGCCTTTCAAGCGGTCTCGACGGCTTTAGCTGCAACAGTTGGTACAGGAAATATCGCCGGTGTGGGTACGGCGATTGCAATAGGCGGCCCGGGAGCCGTATTTTGGATGTGGATCGCTGCAACATTTGGAATGGCAACGAAATATGGGGAAGTCGTGTTGTCTATCAAATACAGAGAAAAGACAGAAGATGGCCGATTTGTCGGGGGTCCGATGTATTACTTAAGCAAGGGTGCCAACATGAAATGGCTCGCAGTACTTTTTGCGATTTTCGGAACGCTTGCGACCTTTGGAATTGGAAACATGGTTCAGTCTAACTCGGTTGCGGATTCTCTAAACGCTACATTTGGAATCAGTCCGTTACTTACAGGAATCGTGCTGGCCGTATTAGTAGCGCTGGTGATTCTTGGCGGGATCAAATCGATCGGGAAAGTAACGGAAGTAATCGTTCCTTTTATGGCCGCTATTTATCTGATTGGTGGACTGAGCATTATTTTATTGAATATTCAATTAGTACCAGAAGCATTTAGAATTATTTTCCATGATGCCTTTACAGGTTCAGCGGCTGCTGGGGGATTTGTCGGTTCTTCAATTATGCTGTCGATTCGCTATGGTGTTGCTCGAGGCGTATTTACCAATGAAGCTGGTCTTGGGAGTGCACCGATTGCCCACGCTGCTGCAACTACGGATCATCCTGTGAGACAAGGGTTGTGGGGTATCTTTGAAGTCTTTGCAGATACGATTGTTTTAGGTACCATCACTGCGCTGGTTATCGTGATGACAGGTGCCTGGGACACAGGGCTGGACGGCGCACCACTGACAACGGCAGCATTTGAAGAAGGATTTGCGTATGGCGGCTATATTGTAACCTTTGGTTTAATTTTCTTTGCCTTTTCTACTTTACTGGGCTGGTCGTATTACGGAGAACGCTGTATGGAATATCTGTTTGGTGCAAAATCTATTATCATCTATCGCATTGTTTATCTGCCCTTAATCGTGGTAGGTGCAGTCGGCGGTCTTCGAGTTGTCTGGGATCTGGCGGATACGCTGAATGGACTGATGGCATTGCCTAACTTAGTGGGGTTGCTGATCCTAAGTCCAGTAATCGTTAAGTCTACAAAAGAGTATTTTGGGAAAGATGGAATCTATGAAAAAGAAAAGAATAAAATAGAATGACTGATTCATTCAGCTGACAATTAAAAGGAACTCTTTTGAAGATGTCTTGAAAGCAATCGAATAAGAAAAAGAGACTTTGTAATCAGAAGTATTGAATGGTCGCTGGTTTAGCGGGCGATTGGATGAGCAGTACGGAAATACGTTAAAGGTTGACGAATAAAAACAATAAGAAAACTTTATAGCGATGAATGACCTCAAAAAGCTTTCTTTTTTGAGGTCATTTCCTTAGTTTAAATTATCCACGATAGGAACAATGTAGTGAAAGCCTATAAGTTAGAATGATCGAACTGTTTGACTTCAACTCAATCGTTCGATTATTTTCTTATATGTCTAATAACATTATTAAAGCAGCTATATTAGGAAATCTCCCTGTTAAAATGCGGAAAGATTTGTTGAAATTCTTAAAAGCCTTGGCTTCCGCAATTTTCTTAACAACGACTACTGATGCTGTTGGAATTTTTTGTTTCTAGGGTTAGCGAAAATATTTTTACTACTATTAATATAAGGCCAAAGTAGCCAAAATCCAGACCTTAGTTACGATGTAAAATCAGATCTTAAGAAATCGATAAAAGACGGTAGTCAAAACAAGAAGCAAGTATGCATAAAAGTGTACTTGCTCTTTATTGTTCAATTAACGGAATACCTTCTTCCCGATGTAGAATCTGAAATTTATTACTGAATGGGTTAGTGTAAAATAGTTCTCGGTTAGTGATATCGTTTCGTTTTCTAGACAAAA
>OMJG01001610.1_pt1 | contig 12683 bp, 21 predicted proteins | sample 1646431 | NCBI WGS metagenome assembly OMJG01 (sample SAMN03771674, study PRJEB25209) | food metagenome | isolation source: Cotija cheese | place: Mexico:Jalisco,Michoacan | collected 2011-12-12 | reverse complement strand
GCGAAATTTTCCATCTAAATCTTTATAAGACACACGATATTGCCATTTGCCATTTCGTTTTGTTAAACTTGCCATTGTTATAAACCTCCTATTTTTGGTAAAATAGGGTACAGAAAAGAGACCCTATTTTGGGTTAAATTTCACAGATAATAGTCACGCAAACTTTGGACGGGGAGCGTGGCTATTTTTTAGTTATACTCAACAATTAATTCTGCACGATATTTCTTCTTGTAGTAATACTGTCTAACTGATAATTTTTGAATTTGTTTATAAGATTTAAATATTTCCTGATCAGATTTAAAGATGTATCCTATTTTTAAACTATAGACGTAAACTGCTAATGCGTTTTTGTCATACTCATTATTCTTTTCGTGTTTCACTTCAACAGTGTCTGATTCAATAGAATTATTCTTGTTACCAGATAACACAAAAGTTTTATGACGTTCTTTCTGGAAGTAATCTTCACTAGAAATAGGGAATTTAACGACCGTCGATTCTCCTACGTGTTTACTTTTTATTAATCCTTTGAGTAGTGATTTTAATGACATAATCCGAACTCCACCTTTAATGTTTTGCATAAACCTGGTCATTAATGAAATAAATATAATGATCACTGTTATTTAGTTTATAAGTATACATTTCAACCTGAATATCTGAGTTAATATAATCGGTTAATTCAATAACATCATCAACGTTAGTTCCTGAGTCATTCATCATCTCTTTTGCTGATTCAGTATCTTCACTATGAACTCCAGTTATAACAAACATATTGATTAAATCATGATAGCTTTCTGCTATCTCAGTATCGTTAATGGTTTTACTTTTAGGTTCACCCAAGTACTCTATAACAGTTTCTTTTGAATTACCTGTTGAGATACTACTCCAATCATCCATTGAAACTCTTCCATGATTATAAATATAGAATGATCCACTACATATTAAAATTACAAGCGCTACAACAGAATATAATAATTTCTTATTTTGATAAAAATTGAGAAATACATTTGATTTAAATTCTTCCTCAATATAATCAGGGTTAAAACTCATATTGCAGTTAGGACATTTTTCAGTATCTTTATTAATCTTTATGTCATTCTGACAACCAGGACAAGTAATAAATTTGGACATTTTACAACGCTCCTTTTCTTTTATACATATTACAAGCCTCACGTACAATATTAAGTGGTAAGTCTAAATCTTCAGCGACCTCATAATCAGTGATAGTATCTTTAGCCTCATATTTCTTTAACTCTTCCACAGGTACTATTTTCTTAAAACTCCACTCACGAGCAATTAACTCTTCTTTTGAATTAAGCTTATAGTCCGTAATATTTTTGTTACTAGTTGTTTCCCAGTGACCCAACTCTTCAGCAAGCGTGACATAGCGTTCTCGGTCGTTTAAGTATTGGTTAAGGTAAATAGTATTCTCTATAATTAAACCTTTTAGTTTTAACCTCTGGTCTAAAATACCGTACGTCAAAAAATAGTACTCATGCATTAATTCCTCAATTCTATTCAAATAGCTTTCACCTACTTAATTATTTTCCTTATCATGTTGTGACTTAATAAAATTAATATATTTCAAAATATCTTCCAGTTCTTCTTCCGTCACATCATCATCTATATGTGCTGCAACTAATTCAGAACGATCCCACTTACGAGACTCCTCAACTAGCGAATCTAATTTTTCTTTACCAAGATTTTTATCAAACTGTTCCCAGTCAGTTCTACCAAGTAAATAATCAGTCGATACATTGAAATAGTCTGCAACACTTTTTACTTTATCTACACCAGGCACACGTTTATTCCATTGATAAATCGTGTTACGTCCGAAATGTAACTTTTCTTCTAACTGATAAACGGTAATGTCACGCTTTTTGCATAATTCTTTGATTCTATCTAGTAAAGTCATCACGATTTCACCTTTCAATTTGAAGAATACACAACATTTATAACAAACGTTAGAAAAAATGTTTGACAACTAACGTATAAGTTAGTATTATGTATCCATAAGCTAATAAGTTAGCTAATAAGCGCAACAAAAAAGACAATTTAAAAATCAATTAATCGTTGGGGAACGGTTTAAAAGGTTGATATTAAAGGCTTTTTAAAGGCTTATTTAGCTATGCATAAAGTTTATAACATACGTTAGGTGTTGTCAATATTTATATTCAATTAGCTAACTTATTAACTTAAATATTTAAAAGGAGAGTGAGGACATGCCACAAGACATTGCATTGTTAGTTCGAAATGCGTTGTACGAAAAGAAAATGACTCAAAAAGAACTGGCCGACATGCTGAGTATTTCAACACCATATCTATCAGATATTATTCGAGGCAAAAGAGATGGTGATAAAGCACAAGAGTATGTCAAACGTATCAAATACATTCTGGAAATTAAGTGAGGTGATTAAATGGTTTTGCAAGCTGATCAGATATCGTACATCAAACTTTCAAATGCCATCTTAATTTCAAAAGAGGAATATGACGAGTTAGTGAATTACAAGTTTGACTCCATTGGAAAGATTGAAGACTTGGCATGGTTCAAAGAACAAATTCATATGACTAGCAGTAACAAAGTAAAGTTAGAAATACTTTATCCAAACCAAGAAGAGATGGAATCTTTCGTTAGATTTCCAAAACGTAAAGGTGAGCATTGGAAATTTTTAAAGAGAGCCACTCAAAAATGGATAGAAGAGAATCCAGAGAAGGTGTTTGTATGACTTACGAAGAAAAAATGTTCTTGATGATTCTCACAGTGTTAGGACTAATCGCACTGCTAGTCATCATCAATACGAAGCCAATTACAGATTATTCGGTAGAGGATGTGAAACACTTTGACGCAGTCAGAGCCGAGAAAGACTCGAACAGATGAGTGGAAGCAGGGCAAACAATTGATAACTGAGAACTTTGTAACGATGTTAATTTTGTGGGTAGTTTTGATAGCACTATTTATTTTGGGGAGTAGGTGAGAATATGAATTACGAAGAGATGTGGAAAAAACTCAAACAAGAAAATGTTGAAGAGTTTAACGACTTGATGACCGAATCATCACAAAAAGCCTTAGCACAAATGGCAAGTATTGAAGCAGAAAACACTAATGAAACCGTTAGAATACCAATTTCAGAAGAAACATTCAGACAGCTTGTTGAAGAACGTCCAATAGATGAAAGTTTGAAGCATTTGTGGCAGAGGTTGGGACATGGAGATTTATGAACTAGTCGAACAAGTACTTGATGCACAGAGTAAAGCTATTCTAGCCATCATTAAATCACATGACGTTGCCATAAAATATCCAATTAGAGTTGGTGAGTTAGTTAAACGGACAAGACGTGACATGGGTTTAAACATGGATGAGTTTTCAAAGTTGTTTGAGAACGGTACAGACAAAGCGTCACTAACCAGATGGGAATGTAGTGTTTATTCACTTAGTCCGACCAATCTAAAACGATTTTCTGAAATATCGGGTATACCATTAGACGATTTAAAACAACTGCAAGAAATAGAAAAAGCCACTGACGGCAATCAGTGACCAAAATACCTAACAAGGAGAGTGTACCATGATAAAACTAAAATTTCGAGATTACCGAGTAACTAATGACAGTAATCAAATTATTTTATCCAAAGTCATTCGAACCGCTGACGGGGCGTTTTCCATACGTAAAGATGGTGAAGAGGCTAGACGGACATTAGGTTACTTTGCACTAGACAAACCTAAGCATGTTTTAAAGGCGATAGAGCGAGATATGATTTACAACGGTGAAACAGACATCACCAGTATAAAAGAGCTGTCACAACACGTGAACGCGCTTATAGACCGTTTAGACGAAAGTACCGATAGAATACTGAACAGTTTGAGAAACAAAGGGGAGTGATGCAGTTGTCCGAGATTAAACTATTCCCACATCAAATAGATGTATTAGAAAAAACGTTCGAAAAGAACCGAGTTGCTTACTTCTTAGATATGGGTCTCGGAAAAACATTTGCAGGGTCTGAAAAATTGTGGCAACTCAATACACCTTACAACTTACTCATTTGTCAGAAATCAAAAATTGACGATTGGGTAGAGCATTTCAAAACTTATTATCCAGAATACAAGGTAATCAAGTTTGATAAGCAATCGCTAGACATCATACCCGAAGAATCCATTTTAGTGATTAATTATGACAAGGTGTGGCGAAGACCAGAACTGAAACGCTTATCACATTTTACGCTGATGTTAGATGAGTCACAGTACATTCGTAATAAAAACAACCGACGAAAATTCATCATGGACTTACAGTATGACAATTTAATTCTGTTGTCTGGAACACCGACTGACGGAAAGTATGAGAAGTTATGGAGTCAGCTTCATATGTTGGGTTGGAATATCAGTGAAGATTTATATGAAAGGCAATACGTTAGCAAGGTTTGGGATGACATAAATTCACAATGGAAAATTGTGGGTTACAAGAATGTTGAACGACTGAAACGAAAGATGGACGACTTAGGTTGTGTGTTTATGAAAACCGAAGAAGTGTTTGATTTACCAGAGCAGGTGTTTGTCAATGTGTCAGTTAATAGTACGAAAGAATATCGAGAGTTTAACTCAAAACACATCATCGATTATAAAGGCAAATTACTCATTGGTGATACCAGTAGCGGTAAACGAGTGAACCTCAGAAGATTGGCCAGTTGTTGGAATCCAAATAAGGTCGAAAAAACGAAAGAGTTAATTGAAAGTACGAGTGATCGTGTGATTGTTTTCTATCAATATAACGAAGAATACAACGTATTAAAGACCATTTGTGACGAGTTAAAGCGCCCTGTTAGCACAATTAACGGACAGGTAAAGGATAAGTCAGCTTACAAGCAAAAGTCCGATAGCGTGACGTTAGTGCAGTACCAATCAGGTGCCAGGGGAGAGAACTTACAGTTAGCGAACAAGATGATTTATTTTACACCAACTGACAGTGTGGAACTTTGGATGCAAAGCAAAAAAAGAATACATCGTATCGGCCAAACACATACTGCAACGTACTATGTGATGCGAACGAAAAACAGTATTGACAATAACATTTATAACGCACTCGAAAGAGGTGTTGATTATACAGATGCACTGTTTGAAAAAGAATATGGAGGGAAATAACAGATATGCCAAATGAATTAACTAACTTGTCTCAACAAGACATAGCGATTGTTAAAGATTTTCTAGAAACCGAAAAACAAGTCAAAGAACTGAAAGCCAAACAAGACTTATTAAGACAAGACTTAGTTGACATCATGGAGGACTACAACGTTAAAAAGTGGGAAACAGAAGATTTTGTCGTCACATATGTCGGAGAAACCACAAGTATTGGAATTGATACGAAGAAGTTAAAAGAAAAATATCCAGATTTAGTTCAGCATTTTCAAAAGGAAACAAAGCGTAAAGCCAATGTGAGAGTGAAATTAAGGTGAGGTGAGTAAGCAATGTCGACAGTTGGAGAACGTATAAAGAGTATTAGACAAAGTTTTGGGTTATCAATGAGTGAGTTTGGACAATTGTTTAATCCTCTAGCCAGTAAGGGAGTAGTTAGTAAATGGGAAAACGGTCGCTATTTACCAAATAACACCAGACTTAAAAGAATTGCCGAACTAGGACATATCTCCGTTGATGAATTAATCTCAAAACCTCAAACCAAAAATTATTCTGTGGGAAAAAGAATATTTCACATTAGACAATCGCGAAAAATGACTCAAAAAGAGTTTGGAATTTTATTAGGTGGTGTGGATAGAAGCCTAATTTCTAAGTGGGAACAAGGTGAAAACTTACCCAATAGAGAACGTATCGAATTAATAGCTGAACAAGGCAACACAACTTTCGAATCTTTAATGGGTTACGAAAAATTAAGTAATAACAGTAACACTCATTTGGTAGGTCAACGTATTAAAGATATTCGTTCTTCATTAAATTTAGACCAAAGAATCTTCTCTTCAAAAATTGGCTCAACGGTATCTGCTTTGAGCAATTGGGAAAATGGTAGAAATAAACCAAACGACATTATGTTAAGACGTATCGCCAAACTAGGCAACGTCACAACCGAACAACTCTTATACGGTAATCCACTATCGCAGTACTCCACCAAAGAATTACTAGAAGAGTTACTAAGACGTGAGGAGGTGGTTCGTTGATGAAAGAATCTCAATTTCAATCAAAGGTTATTGACTATTTGAAGAAAAATGATATTTGGTACATCAAGTATTAACTGGGGAGGCAGTAAGTTTACACGTGAGGGAGTTCCAGACATCTTAGCTTGTATTGACGGTGTATTTCATGGTATCGAACTGAAAACAGACATTGGTGTTGAATCTAAACTGCAAGCTTTTAACTTAGATCATATTAATAAAAACAATGGTATTGGATATGTTTTAAGACCAACAAAAGCTAAGAAGCCTAAGTATCCAGAGTTTAACTACGAAGAAATCACATTTAAAGAATGGAAGGAGCGATATTTTGAAGTATGAGTTAGTAGATAGACACGGATACGTGTTGAGTTACTTTGCCGAAGGAGCGTTTAAAAGTGGGACATCAACACGTGTGGTAAATAGTAATGACGTTAATCCACCTTATCGAATTAAGGATAAACGCCGAGCAGAGTTACTTGCAGAGTTATACGAGTATGAAGTAAGAGAGGTATCCACATGAATGCGACACAGAAGTTATACCTAGACGAATTAAAATTACGGTATCGGACATTACAAAAATCAATTGCTCATGATGATTTAATCAAAGTGATTACACGCGAGTACATTGATTATCCAGATTGGGATCCAGTAGTTTTGAAAGAATTTTTGAAAGGAGTGACGGAAGAATGTTAGTTACAGTTTATGGAAAAGAGAAATGTATTGATTGTTTAAAGACTAAAGCGTATTTAGAGAGTTTCCACATTGATTACGATTATATCGACGTTTTAGAGGACGGTACAGCGTTGTCAGAGTTAAAGAAATATGGTTTTGGAAGTTTACCGGTTGTTAAATTAGGAACGCTAGACAACGCTTGGAGTGGCTTTAATGAAGATAGGCTAAATGAGTTACGAGATATTGTGAGGTAGAAAAATGATACCAAAATATAGAGCGTGGGATAAAGAAGAAAGCATTATACGAACGGTTAGCGCCCTTAGTTTTGAACATGAAAAAGTATTCTGTAAATTTGCAGAGTTCGAGCCATTTGACTTAGGTGAAGAGCTTCCTTTTGAGAGAATTGTTCTCATGCAATCCACTGGTTTGAAAGACAAAAACGACATTGAGATCTTTGAGGGGGATATAGTCCACTATCAAAGTCCGACTATGGCGAAAAACGATTGGTACCAAAAAATTGCTCGTCGTGGACCTGCTTTAGTGATGATGAGCTTTGATGAAAGGGGAATAGATAGCGCTGAATTTTTCAACCTTATGTCTAGAGATAAAAGGCTTGAAGTCATTGGTAATATCTATGAAAACCCAGAGTTATTGGAGCGTGATACATAATGACCCAATATTCGTATTCACGTGTGTCACTATTTGAAGATTGTCCGTATCATTTCAAATTACGGTATATCGACAAGTTACGTGAAGTACCTGATTACACGGCTAACAATCCATTAATCATTGGACATGCGTTACACAAAGGTATTGAGTCGGGTGTAGGTGCAGGAGTGAAAGATTACTATGACTCGTTTCCTGTCATTGATGATAGGCAAGTCGAAGAGGCCATGAAGTTAGAAATACTAATACCAAAAGTAACTGACTTTCTATCTAATGCTTTTACAGGGTTTAGATTTATCCATGAGTATAAAATTGATAAACCTGAGTATGTCGGATATGTGGATTTGATTGCTATAGCACCTGATAACACTTGTATGGTCATTGATTTTAAATACTCAAACAATGTGAAGAATTACATGGATTCAGGTCAGTTACATATTTACCAACATTATTTAGAGCAAGACGGTTTCAATGTCCAAAAGTTAGCTTACTTATTTGTTCCAAAGACAAATCTAAAAATTGCTAAAAGCGAAGAATTATACCACTATCGGAAACGACTCGTAAATGAAGTGAAAAAAAAGAATCCTAAATTAGTACCGATTACCTATGACGAAATGCAGGTGATCTATTTTCTAAACAAAATTAAAGAGATTGAATCAACTACTGAGTATCCAAAAAATGTGAGTGGTCACTGTTTTAGTTGTACAGCAATAGAAGCTAAGAAAAAAGGACGTTGGACAGTTTTAACACCACCTGATTATTTAGATGCTATACAAAATGTGAATGGAGAGATAGAAATGATATTACCAACAAGTGAACGAAGAGATATTGCAAAAGTAACAAAGAGAGTGTTTTGGCTATATGGAGCGCCTTTTAGTGGAAAAACCTATTTTGCCAATAAGTTTCCAAATCCTTTAATGCTTAATACGGACGGTAACATTCGGTTTGTGGATGCACCATATATCAGTATTTCTGACAAAACGGAAGTTAACGGACGGATTACCAACAAAACATTAGCGTGGGATATTTTCAAAGATACGATTAGTGAGTTAGAGAAAAAAGATAACGATTTTAAAACAATTATCGTTGACTTAGATGGAGCTGTAAAAGCAATCGAAGCCAGTAAAAAAGCAGGCGTCAAACATTTTGTAATGGTTTCAACATACGATTCCAATCGTGAAGCATTCGACAGTGTTCCAGAATTGAAACCTTATACAATTGCAAAACATTATGCGGATGAGCATTTACGCAATTCAGGCTTATTTCACACAATTGTACATCCCGGTCTTTTAGAAAATGGTCCTGGTACGGGCAACGTGGATATCGCTGAACATTTTGACGGTGGCGGTTCTGTACCACGTGAGGATGTCGCTTCTGTAATTGTAGATGTTCTAGAAAATGAAAAATTCCAAGGTGGAGAATTCCAAGTTATCAGTGGCTCTGAACCTATCTCAGATGCTTTAGAAAATTATTATAAAAATCATCAATAGAATAAAGTGACGAGTTATCACTTTTAAGAAGGAAGCGGGACATTCATTTGGTTCCGCTTCCTTTTTTCACGAATACGGTATGTAATACCTAAGATTTGTTATAATAAAGGTATTAAAACCGTGGGGGTAAATCATGAAAATTTCAAAGACAAAGATATATGAAAAAATTGCCGACATTATATTAGAACAAATTAAATCTGGAGAATACGCGGTCGGCGATAAATTGCCTTCCATACAAGCGCTTTCGAAAGAATACGGTGTCAGTGTGGCTTCGGTCAGAGAAGCATTCAACGCTTTACGTACAATAGGTGTCATTGAAATTAAACAAGGTTATGGTACATTTGTGACCAAGCAAGAACCCGTCTTTTTCAATTTAGAAGAAACTTCTTTGACGCATCGACAAGTAGAGGAACTGCTTGAATTAAGAGCGATTGTAGAGTTAGCTACGGTGAAAAAAGCAGCAGCACATAGTACAGCTGATGATTTAGCAGAAATGGAAGCAGCTTTGAAAATGATGGAACGTGCAGTTACAGATGGAACTTCCGGTGAAGCGGCTGATTTAAAATTTCATTTAGCTATCGCAAAGGCAGCACAGAATTCGATGCTGTTTGATTTGATGAACAATATTTCGGATGTCATTCAAGAAACAATGAGAGAAACAAGGAAAGTTTATTTATTTAATAAGCAGAAAACCTTGAAACGTTTGTATGATGAACATTTAAAAATATTTCATGCGCTTATCAACAAAGATGCGGAAGCAGCAGAAGCCTATATGAGTGCACATTTAGAAGAAGTGCAACAAACTATCTTGCAAAATATTAATAAAAGTCCAATACAATAATTGTTAATCGTACGCACCCAGTTCAATGCTGGGTGTTTTTTATAACATAAACTCAGATAAAGTTTAAACATCTGATGACTAGCTGTTTGATTAGCGCTATAATAAGTGAGTATTCTATTTCGTTTTTAATTTATTGAAGTACGGAAATATTGTGGGGACGATGTTAGGGTGACTTTTCTAGATTAAAAATAAAATTGAAAATCTCATAGGGATAAGATATGCGAAAAAATAAAGGGCAGCATATCGTGAAAGGTGTAAAGAATGAAAGTCAGTTTATTCTCAACTTGTTTAGTTGAAGCATTTCACACACGTATAGGTATTGCGACAGTTGAATTGCTTGAAAGATTGGGTTGTGAAGTAGACTATCCAGCCACGCAAATATGTTGTGGTCAGCCTGCTTATAACTCTGGTTATTTTGAAGATGCGAGACAGTCGGCGAAACAAATGATTAAGGCATTTAAAGATTCGGAATATGTGGTTGCCCCGTCCGGCTCTTGTATAACAATGTTTAAACATTATCCAAGCTTATTTGAAGAGGATCCAGTAATGCACAAAGCTGCGATTGACCTAGCGGATAAATCGTATGAACTTACGCAATTTATCGTTAATGTTTTAGGAGTGCATGATGTCGGAGCAACTTTAGAAGGTAAAGCAACAGTTCATCCGTCATGCCATATTACACGTGTGTTAGGTGTAGTAGACGAACCTCAAGAATTATTGAGCAATGTGCAAGGCTTAGAATTAGTAGAGTTGCCGAAATATTATAATTGTTGTGGTTTCGGTGGCACATTCGCGGTTAAAATGTCAGATGTTTCCAGTGAAATGGTGGATGAAAAAGCGCATTGCGTAGAAGAAACAGGCGCAGATTATTTAATTGGCGCTGATGCAAGCTGCTTGATGAATATTGAAGGACGCTTGAAACGAATTAATAGCAAAGTTAAAGTATTGCATATTGCAGAAGTTCTTAATCATCAACTAGAAGGGGCGGTGCATTAAGATGGGTATGAGAATTGGTGATAAAACTTTTAAAGAGGCATTTAAAGTAGAGAAGCAGAACACGTTCATGCGTGGTGCTGTAAGCAGTGCACAAGATGGTTTGAGAACTAAAAAGTTAAAAGCACAAGAAGAACTTAGCAACTGGGAAGAGTGGAGACAATTATCTGCGGAAATCCGCCAACATACTTTAGAGAATCTAGATTATTATTTGCAACAACTTGCAGACAATGTCGCAAAATTAGGCGGTAATGTATATTTTGCTGAAACAAAAGAAGAAGCATCTGAGTATATTGCAAACGTTATTAAAGAAAAGAATGCGACTAAAATAGTGAAATCTAAGTCGATGGTGACAGAAGAAATTAATATGAACCATGTACTAGAAGCCACAGGTGCAGAAGTGGTAGAAACAGACTTAGGTGAATACCTCTTGCAAATTGATGAAGCGGATCCGCCTTCACATATTGTCGCACCTGCTTTGCATAAAAATCGTACTCAAATTCAACGTGTATTGAAAGCTAAAGAAGGATACGAAGGCAGTGATAATCCAACAGAGATGGCGCGTTTTGTACGTAAGATTATGCGTGAAAAATTCTTGGCAGCTGAAGTAGGGATTACAGGATGCAACTTTGCAGTCGCGGACAGCGGCAGTTTCTGCTTAGTAACCAATGAAGGGAATGCACGTATGACTACCACTGTTCCTCAAACACAAATTACTGTAATGGGCATGGAACGTATTGTACCTTCTTTTAAAGAGATGGAAGTCTTAGTAGGCATGCTTTCAAGAAGTGCTGTAGGACAAAAATTACCTAGTTATGTGACTACTTTAACAGGACCGCGTGGTGCAGGAGAAATTGATGGACCAGAAGAATTTCATCTTGTAGTGGTAGATAATGGACGTTCAAGTATCTTAGGCACTGCTTTCCAATCAATTCTGCAATGTATTCGCTGTGGTGCTTGTATGAATGTCTGTCCAGTTTACAGACATTCTGGAGGCCATAGTTACGGTTCTATTTATCCTGGACCAGTGGGAGCTGTACTATCGCCATTATTAGGCGGCTATGAAGAATATGGACAATTACCTTATGCTTCTTCACTTTGTGCAGCCTGCTCAGAAGCATGTCCAGTCAAGATACCGCTTCACGACTTACTCTTGAAACATCGTCAAGTTGAAGCAGAAGAATTAAAACGCTCTGCATTAGGTGAAAGACTTGTCATGAAAGGATTTGGAATCGGTACAACAAAACCGCATCTTTTCCAATATAGTATTAAAATGGCAGGTCCTGCTTTGAAACCATTCGAGAATAAAGAAGGTTGGGTAGAAAAAGGTCCGAAACCTTTACATGCTTGGACACAATCTCGTGATTTTCCGACACCTGAAAAAGAACGATTCAATCATTGGATGAAAGCACATTTAAAACAGAAGGAAGGTAATCATTGATGACTGGCCAAGTAACCAATCTTGATAAATTTATGTCGAATATTCAAAATGCATTAGAACGTCCATTACCTGAAAAGGTAGTGAAACCTGAATGGTCTGTTGAGCCTCAAGCTAAGACTTTGACTGACTTATCGCAAGATCAACTAGTCGACCATTTAGAAAAAGAATGCGCAAACATTCATACAGCATTTTATAAAACTACTACACATCAATTAAACGATATATTGAAAGAAGTCATACTACAATTCGGCGGCAGTCCGGTTATTCGCTTTGATGATTCACGTTTTGAACAATACCAAGTAGCGTTCAATGATTTCGAAACTACAATATGGGATGAATCTCAACCTGAAACAAGTAAGAAAGCTGCAGAAAGTGCACAAGTCGGTGTAATGTTTGGAAATCCTGAAACAACCCCCGGTGGACGTGCGTTGAA
>OMJG01001609.1_pt1 | contig 12683 bp, 12 predicted proteins | sample 1646431 | NCBI WGS metagenome assembly OMJG01 (sample SAMN03771674, study PRJEB25209) | food metagenome | isolation source: Cotija cheese | place: Mexico:Jalisco,Michoacan | collected 2011-12-12 | reverse complement strand
CGCCGATTGTAAAATTAAGCTAGACAACTAAAAAAGTCATTTGTGCTACACTCAAGATAGTTCCGACTAAAGAATTATAAGGAGTGAGTACAAATGACCTACACTCATCTTACTACACATGAACTAGTATTAATAGAATCTTATGCAAAAATCAACCAATCGGTTGCTTGGACTGCTCAATTGCTCAAACGGTCAAGGCAAACAATCCATAAGGTCTATCTCTTCTTGGAAAAGGGAAGTACAGCACTAGACTACTATAGGCAATACAAGGAAAATAAAAAGAATTGTGGTCGCCATTTAACTCGTTTACCTGAAAGTCAAAAGAAATATGTTCAAAAAATGGTGGCTCAAGAGAGGACACCTGATGTCATCGTTGGCCGTGAAGATCACCCAATTGCCTGTTCTGTTCGGACACTCTATCGCCTATTTGATCGAGAAATATTTAACCGATCTGAGTTACCCATGAAGGGTAAACGCAAACCGAATGGTCATCAAGAAAAACGTGGTAAACAGGCCTTTCGCCGCTCGATTCATGAGAGGGACAATGACCACCACTTTTCGCAAGAGTTTGGCCACTTAGAAGGCGACACCATCGTTGGTCATAAACACAAAAGTGCTGTTATAACGTTAGTAGAACGGCTCTCTAAAGTGATTATCACCTTAAAACCCGTAGGGCGAAAAGCTTTAGACATTGAAAACAGATTGAATAAGTGGTTTGAATCAGTCCCAAAAAATTTATTTAAGTCAATCACTTTTGATTGTGGAAAAGAATTTTCAAACTGGAAACAAATCAGCAATCAAAACGATATTGATATCTATTTTGCAGACCCTGGCACGCCCTCTCAACGTGGATTAAACGAAAACTCTAATGGTCTATTGCGTAGAGATGGTTTACCAAAAGAAATGGACTTCAATAAAGTAGATGAGTCCTTTATTCAAGCTGTTGCGACTAAACGGAATCATATTCCCAGAAAATCATTAAACTACCGAACACCAATTGAAGTATTCTTGAGTGATATAGATGATCAAGAGTTGTCCAACTTAATTTGACAAATGAAAAATAATAAACATTATTCTCCTAATTCAAATATTTATCGTTGCAAACGTGTAGACCACAAGGATTCAAGGTAACTCGTTTTGTCTACAAGTGTTATTGGTTTTGTTGTTAAGGTACTAAAAAGGATACCAAAATTATAGCATTCAAAAAAAGAACTAGTTAAGATCATTACTACAACAACCAAAACTAGTTCTTTAATTTATACTACCCCACTGACCCTTCCATCTCATAACTAATCAGTCGGTTGAGTTCAACGGCATATTCCATTGGTAATTCCTTCGTAAACGGCTCCACAAATCCCATAATAATCATCTCAGTTGCCTCTGATTCACTAATCCCACGCGACATCAGATAAAACAACTGTTCTTCCGATATCTTCGACACCTTCGCTTCATGTTCCAGCGTCGCCTTACTATTATGGATTTCATTAAACGGAATGGTATCCGATTTAGACAACTCATCCATAATAATCGTATCACACTCAATATGAGACGCACTATACTCAGCTGCTTTGGCAAAGGTCACTTGACCACGGTAATTCACTTCTCCGCCATCTTTACTAATCGACTTAGAAACCACCGAACTCGAGGTATGTGGTGCATTATGAATCATCTTACACCCGGTATCTTGGACTTGATTCTTACCCGCAAAGGCTACTGACAGCATCGTTCCACGGGCACCTTCTCCTTCAAGAAACACACTAGGGTATTTCATCGTCGTCTTAGCTCCTAGATTACCGTCTACCCATTCAACTGTCGCATCTTTTGCCGCTCTAGCACGTTTCGTCACCAAATTGTAGACATTGTCAGACCAGTTTTGAATGGTCGTATACCGACAATAGCCACCTTCTTCAACAAAAATCTCAACAATAGCCGCATGTAAACTATTCTCAGAATAAGTTGGTGCTGTACATCCTTCAACGTAATGAATGCTGGCTCCTTCATCTACAATGATCAATGTCCGCTCAAATTGTCCCATCCCTGGGTCATTGATTCTAAAATAGGTTTGTAAAGGCACATCACATTTGACACCTTTAGGTACGTAAATAAATGTCCCACCAGACCAAACGGCCGAATTCAATGCTGCTAGTTTATTATCCGTTGGTGGTACCAATTTACCAAAGTACTTCTTAAACAACTCAGGGTATTCTTTTAAAGCCGAATCGGTATCGGTAAAGATGATTCCTAATTTATCGAATTCATCTTTCATATTGTGATACACCACTTCGGATTCAAATTGAGCGGCAGCTCCGGCTAGGTAGGCCCGTTCTGCTTCTGGAATCCCAATACGTTCAAAGGTATCTTTGATTTTATCCGGCACATCATCCCAACTTCTTGCTGGTTTATCCGTCGACCGTCTAAAATAGGTGATGTCATTAAAATCAATATCAGAAAGATCTGGTCCCCATTTTTGCATCGGCATTTTATCAAATACCTTGTACGATCTTAAGCGATAGTCCGTCATCCACTCGGGTTCTTTCTTAATCGCACTGATTTTTGCAACGACATCTTTTGACAGACCTTTCCCAGTATCGTAAAGCGATTTGACGTCCTCATGAAAACCATACTGATAATCATTTTTTACTGGAATCTCACTCATCTGTCTCATCCTCTCTTTCATCAATCACTGGCCCTTTTGGTTTATACTCCTCAATTGCTTTCCAACTCAACGTTGCACATTTGATTCGAGCCGGGAATTTCGCCACACCTGATAGAATAGCTGCATCGCCAAGATCGTTAGGATCACCGAGTTCTCCTTGAACCATTAAACTGAATTCTTGTGCTAAAAACTTTGCTTCTTCTATTGTTTTACCAATAATCACATCACACATCATGCTGGCACTTGCTTGGCTGATTGTACAACCGACACCTTCAAACCTTGCATCCGTGATGATGCCATCCGTTTCGACGAACTCAAAGGTCAAGGTATCCCCGCATGATGGATTATGCACCGTGACACGTGTCCCATTGTCATCTTCTCTTAACCCATGATGGTGCGGATGTTGTGCATGATCTAAGATCACTTGACGGTATAATTGTTCTAAATTAGATAAGCCCATTCCCAAAAAACTCCTTCACGACCGGTATCGTCTCTAAAAAGTGTTTCGCTTCTGCTGGTGTATTGTAAAAATAAAAACTTGCTCTGACACTTGAATCGATTCCTAAATGCCTCATCAAGGGTTGAGCACAGTGGTGACCGGCTCTGACTGCGATACCTTCCATGTCAAACGCTGTCGCAACATCATGTGGATGGATACCTGTGATATTGAAACTGAAAACGGCTGTTCGTTGGTCCGGTCCGTAGACCTCAATACCAGGTATAGTCTTTAATACGGGTAAGACCACATCAGTCAGTTTTTTTTCATAGCTAGCTATCTCTGTCATCCCCACTGACTGGAGATAATCGATAGCTGCCTTTATACCCACTGCCCCTGAAATATTTGGCGTCCCACCTTCTAAACGATAAGGTAAATCTGCAAAGGTCGATTGAAAATCGCCAACGGTTTGGATCATTTCTCCTCCAAACTCTTGGGGTGTCAGTTGATCCAATAAGTCAAATTTACCATACAAAATGCCTATACCAGTTGGTGCTAACATTTTATGCCCACTGAAGCAATAAAAATCACAATTGAGGTCGGTGACATCCACCGGCATATGTGGGACAGCTTGTGCCCCATCAACTACAATGTACCCTTTATTTTGGTGCATGACGTCCGCTAGTTTCCGGATTGGATTAACGGTCCCCAACACATTCGATGCATGTGTAATTGCTAGTAGTTTATCCTTAGGACCTAAGACGTGCTTAAAGGCTTCAAGATCGATCCGGCCATCTTTAGTCATTGGAAGGTAAACAAGGTTAGCACCTGTTTCATGTGCCACCTGTTGCCAGGGAACCAGGTTAGAATGATGCTCCATTGGAGAGACGACAATATTATCGCCTGGTTTCAGAATCTTGCTTGCAAAACCTTTTGCTACCCAGTTTAGACTTTGCGTCGTCCCTTTTGTAAAGATGACCTCTTGTCGTTTGGAGGCATGAATAAAGTCTTTGACGGTATCCCTAGAATTCTCATAGGCTATTGTTGCCCGATTGGCCAGTGTATGGACACCGCGGTGGACATTAGCATTATCATGTTGGTAAAAAGCAGCTACACGCTCTAAGACACTGATTGGTTTCTGTGTTGTTGCGGCATTATCAAGATAAATCAATGGCTCGTCATTCACTCGTTGATTCAAAATCGGAAAATCTTTGCGGATAGTGGTTGGATCAATCTTCATCATATCCCAACTTTCTGTCAATCAACCGAATAAGCTCTTTCCGGATTCTTGCTACCGAAATGGAACTAATGACCTTTCCTAGAAAGCCCCTAATAACTAGGCGCTTTGCCATCTCTTCGCTTAGTCCTCTACTCTTTAAATAAAATAACTGCTCATCATCGATTTGACCAACACTGGCTGCGTGTCCTGCAGTCACGTCGTGCTCATCAATCAACAGAATCGGATTGGCGTCTCCTCTAGCTTGGTCAGATAACATCAACACACGACTTTCTTGTTGGGCATCCGACCCATGAGCTTTCTTCAAAATATGGCCGATTCCATTGAAAGTCAAGGTCGAGCGATCCATAATAACACCGTGCTGTAAGATATGTCCGACCGAATACGGAGCAATATTGGTCACACGAGTGTCGATCCCAACAATCTGCTTGCCACTCGAAATAGCGACAATATTGACATAGCTTTGACTGCCATAGCCAACAAGATCAGCGTCGAAATCACCAATCAAGTTGCCTTCTGTCATCTCACCGATTGCCCATTCAATCACAGCATCTTTTTCTAGATGAGAGCGTCTGTTCAAATAAATATGATTATGCGGTCCAAGATTATCTAAGGCTGTATATTGCACTTTAGCTCCACTGTTCAAAAGCAACTCGACCACAATATTAGCACTATTAGGCACATCTCCGACTGTTTCCCATTGCTCGATGTATTCGAACCGACTATTTTCTCCGGCAATAACCAGGACATGCTTATTGAAAGCTTGCTTTTGTGTACTATCTTGAATCAAACGAGCAACAATTGGTTGGTCTACTTCTACATTGGCCGGGACATAGATCACAATCCCAGAATTTAAATAAGCTCTATGGTAGGCTGTCAGATTATTTTCTGTAACTGGCACCCCTTTAGTCATCAAGTTGTCTTTAATCAGATCTGGATAAGCGGTCATTGCTTCAAAGAGATCCATCACCACTACACCTTGGTCGATCAAGGCTTGGTCTAACCCAACTGCGACAGTTTGATTGCCATACTGAATGATCTTAGCAGGCTCATTATCGTCAATGGTCATAGCAGGCTCAACAGCGGTATACTCGCTCACAAAAGCTTCACCCATCTCTTGTTGCATTAACGGCCATCGATTGAATTTGACCCGTTCTACCACAGGAGGATCTAATTGATCAATCACTGCTTTTGCTTTTTCACGAGCTTCAACAGACCAGTTAGGTTCTTCCTTTAATGCTGCAAATGTTTCGATTGTTTCTGTTGGCATACTGGTTCCCCCTATTTTTCTGGCTCTGCTATGGTGATTCCTAATTCTTCACTCAATCCCACATATCCTTCTGCTTCAAGTTGCTTGGCTAGTTCGGCATCGCCAGTTTTAACAATCCGTCCATCCATCATGATGTGAACTACATCAGGTGTAATATAATTCAATAAACGTTGGTAATGCGTAATGATCATGGCTCCAAAATCTGGGCCACGTAAGCCGTTCACACCTTTTGAAACAACTTTTAAGGCGTCAATGTCAAGACCGGAATCAATTTCATCAAGGATTGCAAATTTTGGTTCTATCATCATCAACTGCAAGATTTCATTTCGTTTCTTCTCGCCACCTGAAAAGCCTTCATTCAAATACCGTTCAGCCATTTCTTCTTTCATATCGAGAACAGCCATTTTCTCATCTAATTTTTGGATAAAGTCACGAACTCCTATTTTATGATCATCATCACGTCTTGAATTGATGGCACTCGTCATAAATTCGGCATTAGTAACTCCTGCGATTTCGCTCGGATATTGCATAGCTAAGAAAAGACCAGCACGCGCTCGTTCATCAACCTCCTGACTTAAAATATCGATATCATCCAACCAGACTTCGCCCTCAGTAACTTCATAACTAGGATGACCCATGATTGCTGCAGAAAGGGTTGATTTGCCCGTACCATTTGGACCCATGATAGCGTGAATTTCACCCGTATGCATCACTAAATCGACACCCTTTAGGATTTCCTTACCATCGATTGAAACATGTAGATTTTTTACCGTTAACGTTGACATGTTATTCTCCCTCTAATCTTTTTTATTAGTTCGTCATTGATGATACTCCAATAATAATACTCTGTTGATAATACTTTGTTGATAATAATCTGTTGATAAAACATCGTTTATAACACTCATTAAGACAATAACCATTATCCCCTAGTTGGCAGTTGCTTCCTTAACCTAAAAATTGCCTTTTAAAACGCTATTTGACGTGACTAACTGTAATCATTCTTTCTTATTTTAGCCCAATAAGGCGTTAAATTCAAAATGCATCTTTTCACATGCTCTTTATTAAGCAAAAGGTTATTTCGCCCAGCTTTTATTAAAAATCTATTGCTTTTTAATTTGAAGTCTGTAAGATATACCTATAACTATCTATACTTGTGAGGAGGAACGCAACACATGAAACCCATTATCGGCATCATCGGCAACCGCCGTAGCGATTTCAATGAACTCCGCCGATTACCGATTACCTATGTTCCAGATGGCTTTGTGCGAGGCGTACAGCACGCTGGTGGCTTACCAGTAGTGATTCCTGTCTCAAAACCCGAGCTAGCTGCCGCTTATCTCGAAAGAGTCGACGGTCTATTGCTCGCTGGTGGACAAGATGTCTCGCCCATCCACTACGGAGAAGAACCGCAGTTAAAAGTGAAAGAATCTTATCCTGAAAGAGACCTGTTTGAATTGACCGCTATAAAATTAGCTCTCAGTCGTTATATGCCTATTTTCGCCGTCTGCCGAGGGATGCAGATCTTAAATGTCGCTAAAGGTGGCACACTTTATCAAGATATCTCTCAATACGACCGACTGATTGTCCAACATGACCAAACTACGGATCCCATTTATCCGACACATCATATCAAAGTGATTGAAGACTCCGAGTTACGCCATATTATCGGTCGAGATGTCTTAGTGAATTCCGTTCACCATCAAGCCATCAAAGAACTCTCTGCTGAATTCAAACCAACAGCTTACAGTCCTGATCATTTGATTGAAGCCTTTGAAAGTGCGGACCAGACCCAAAGCGTCGTCGCAGTCCAATGGCATCCAGAACTGTTACTAAATGATTATAAACCCATGCAAGGCTTGTTTGATAACTTTATCGAACGAGTAAGCCACTATATAGAGCTAAACACTCCGTCTTAGTTTGACAGCTAAAAAATCCTATAACATAGTCTGACTACTCCTGAAATTTGTTTTATAAATCAAAGTAAAACCAATAAAACAAATAGTTTTTGCTTATAAATAAACAGTTCATACAACATTCAATAATGATGTTGTATGAACTGTTTTTTATCATTTATTGGAATTATTTGGTATAAATCCCGAGTTGAAACCATGTGCTTTCTTAATCTTCAAATTGTTTTGTATAAATATTTGTGACAGTACTATCTGGAGAAATTACAATGTATAAACTACTTGTCTTTTCACTGACTTTCGTCGATTGATACACGTTATCCAATCCTTGAGTGTCTTTATCCTTAAAAGGGAAATAAACTAATTCTGGTGTTCCAGTACGGAATAAAATTTCCATCCGTTCAATATCTTGATATTTCAATGCGCGAGCAAACATACCGGACTCTAATCCGCCAAGGTTGATATCAGTTGAGGCAACATGATCGCCTTCTTGAAAAATCTCAATCTTGAATCCTTCACATGGATGGATCTCTACAAAGTCTCCCCCGTGAATACGACCAAAACTTGTTGTGATTTGTTTGATCCACAAATCTCCAATGTATCTACGGTCGATTGTCCAAGTTTCGCCATTACGAAAATAAAATTTTAAAGCAGTCATTTCTCTACTCATTCTATAACGCTCCCCATTCAGTATTTAATACACTTCAATTTTAACATAATAAAGCGCTTCACACCTAAGCATAACCTAGAAATAATAAAAGATAATTTTAGTCATTCTAGCTAATAATGATCTAATTAATAATGTTATAGATTATTCTGTTTCAGTAGTAGCTTCTGGAGTGTAAGGATCTTCTTCTAATAATGTTTCAAAGCTATTAGCATCAACATCATTCAATATCACGATCCAGTTGTCTTCTAGACGCGTGCTATTCAACAATTCAGGGTGATCTTCTAGTTCTTTATGCCAAGTGACTACCTTTCCCTCAATTGGTGTTACAAGCTCAGTAACAGCTTTTGACGCTTCAATATCGAGTAATGTGTCCCCTTCAGCTAAAGTTTCAATCATTGGTAAGCTCACAAAGCTGATTTGTCCCGCATCGTCTCTATTCTTTGAGCCAAAACCAACCGTATATTGATCCCCATCTTGTTTGATCCAAAAGCCATTTTCACTAAATTTCATCGTCTAATCATTCTCCTTGATTTTTTAGTTTGCTTGATATGTTTTTCTATTACTTTTCTTTATACAATATGATTATAACTCATCATCTTCAAACATTGAAGAATTATAGTGGTATCTCATCGACATCATCAACCCAATCCCCATCATATTACCGACTAGGGCTGAACCACCACGTGAAATGAATGGCAATGGAATACCAGTTAGTGGCAATAGCCCGATGCTCATTCCCACATTTTCTATGATATGGAATAAGATCATGCAAATCACCCCGGCAGCAATGTAGGCATAAAATTCGTTTTTCGTATCAAAACAAATACGGACCATTTGATAGATCAGGATGAAGTAAATCAGTAATAAAACACAGCCGCCAACAAAGCCAAAATTTTCACCAATCGTTGAGAAAATCATATCGGATTCACGAACTGGTACATAAACATCAGATTGACCGAAACCTTTTCCAAGTAATTGACCTGACCCAATAGCCTTCATGCTTTGGAATAGTTGAAAGCCATCGCCCGATTGATCGGAATATGGATTAAGCCACGAGTCTATCCGCGCAAATTGGTAATTTTTAAACCCTATTTTTAGGAGTAATTCTCGATCGACAACTACGATATAAATTAAAATCGCCCCAATAGCTACAATGGAGAGGAAAAATGGGAGAAGAATCCGCCAACTGATCCCTGACATCATCAAGATTCCTACAAAGATGGCCAATAAAACTAAGGTTGTTCCCAAGTCGTTTTGGATAATAACCAAAAACAGTCCTGGAAAGGTATACAGACAGATTTTTCCAAAAAGAACCCAATCCGTATGAATCGTCCGATCTTTATGCTCCAAATTATGCTCTGTCACCACCCGTGCTAGCATAATAATCAACGCAATTTTAAATATTTCTGAGGGTTGGAAGGATAAAGAACCAATTCTAAACCAACTACGTGCCCCATTACTCTCAAACGTTGCTCGATCGTAAAAAATAAGCACCAAAACTAATAATGCCAGGCCGATACCATAGACGACTGGGGCTAACTTCCATAATTGCTCGGAATCAAATAACATGATCACGATTACCGCAGCAATCCCTACAGCATACCAGACTAATTGCATAATAGCAGGCAATAAGGACCCATTGTCTGGTTGGATATAAGTTGTTGATAAAATCGTCAAAATACTGATCAAAGCAAGCAACATAACACTTAAAATGATGCCGTAATCAATACGTTGATCTCTTTTTTCTCTAAAATGATTAAGTCGTTGCATCAATCTTCCTCTTTCTCTGCCAATAAGGGTTTTTGCGTTTTATCTTCAGGATAATATAGCCGATAGATAAACACGTTGATAAACCCGCCTAAGATAATACTGATTGCGACAAAGTATAACCACATCATTAAGACCATAAAAGCACCAATACTCAGTGTTCCTAAGCCTAATGATGAGCCAAAAAAGCTAACATATAACGAAAAGAGTTGTGAAATCGCCAAGAAGCAAACCGTTAAGAACGCTGATCCTGGGAGAGCAAACTTAAACGACCATTTAACATTTGGTAAGAGCAAATAAATCAATAAACTTGCTGTAAACATCACCAAAATCGTCCCAATCCATTTCATGATTGAAAAGTCGGTTAACAACCGGAAATTAATATCGAATGTTTCTCGCAGGAAGTCAACAATCACATCACCAAAAACAAATAGGAAGGATACCAAAGCAATCGCTCCAGCTACTGCTAATCCGAATAAGAAGGATAACACACGCGCGAAGATGACATTGGACCGTGGTTTAGCACCATAGACTTCATTAATCACATTCTGTAATGCCCCTAATCCCTTTGTAGCTGGCCATAAGGTCACTAAAATACTGATCGATAAAGCACCACCCGTAGACTGATTCAGATAACTCGATAAAATCGGTTCGATCATCCCATAAATGTCTCCAGGCAAAGCTAATTCCAAATAGGGTAAAACCTCCTGAGTTGGGATTGGCAATAAAGGAATCAAGTTTGCGATGGCAAGAACCATCGGAGCAAGTGCTAGTAACGCGAAGAAAGCAATACTAGATGCTTGGATCGGTAGATTGACCCGACCCCATGTCGCTATGAAATGTTGAACGAAAGCATTTTGTTTGATCTTATCAAGCCATACTTTCATCAGTTACCTCTCTTTCGTTGCTTTCTTAAAAAGCAAACAGTCTGTTTTATAGTGTAGCATGTTTACTAAAAATTGAAACTATTCTCCCTAAAGTTTAACATTTTTTTGAAAATTTCGCCTTAAAAAGGCTACTAAGCATTCTAGCGACTCAGCAAAGATGAAAAAAAGAGGTTGTGGTCAGTTTACCGACCGCAACTTCTTTTCCATGCTCTGATATTTAGCTTACTCTAATCTTCTCTTGTTTTTTTATACGAGACTATCAACTCAAAAACTAATTAACTCATAAACAGAGCAAATCAACAATAGTGCAAATCAACAACGGATTAATTCAAAAACGATTAACTCAAAATCTCAAGAGAAATCTTGGATATTGAACAGGTGTAAGCCTGGATCCACTTTCCAGATTTCTTTCGCATAACGTAAGACCGTATAGTCACTCGAGAAATTACCACTCGCCGCAATATTGAGCAAGCATTTCCGAGCCCATTCGTGAGGGTCTTGGAAAGCAAGGTCTGCTTGATCTTGTGCATCCACAAAGCTGTCGAAATCTTTCAACAAGAAGTACTCATCGTTATAAGTCACTAACGAATCAAAGATGTCACGACCTTCTTCCTCGATATCTGGGATTGTCCCATCAATCAAGGTATCCAAAATACGTTTGATTCTAGGGTTGTTATGGTAGTAATCAGCAGAATGGTAAATATGACTCGCCTTAAGATTCTCAACTTCATCAGCTTTCAACCCAAACAAGAAGAGGTTATCTTCACCGACACTATCTCTGATTTCAACATTTGCCCCATCAAGTGTTCCAATTGTTAATGCCCCATTCGCCATCAGTTTCATGTTACTCGTTCCAGAAGCTTCTTTACCCGATAGAGAGATTTGTTCACTCAAATCAGCAGACGGAATAATTAACTCTGCGAGACTAACCCCATAATTCTCCACAAACACCACTTTAATGAACTCAGACACCTCAGGATCATTGTTAACAAGGTCTGCCAAAGCATTAATCAACTTGATGATCTCTTTCGCATAGTGATAACTTGGTGCTGCCTTTGCACCAAAGATAAAGACTCTTGGTTGTTGAATCGATCCTGGATCTTCTTTGATTCTCCAATAACGATCAATGATATGAAGCGCTTGGAGTAATTGCCTTTTATAGGCATGTAGCCGTTTGATTTGAACATCGAATAAGGCATTTGGATCTATCTCAATGTTCATTTGATCAGCAACATAAGCCGCAAACCGTTCCTTATTAGCCTTTTTGACTGCTAAGAGTTCCTTTAACAACTTCTTGTCGGTTTGATAGGCTTTCAGTAAACTAACTTCCTTAGGACTACTTCGCCACTCCTTACCAATCCGTTGATCGATCAAATTGGATAACGGCTCATTTGCAAGCATAACCCAGCGTCTCAGGGTGATTCCATTCGTCTTATTATTGAATTTTGCTGGCGAAATCAATTTAAAGTTCCGTAAGGTATAGTTTTCTAGAATCTCGGTATGCAATTTTGCGACCCCATTCACACTATGACTCGCTAGTATGGCTAGATGGGCCATTTGGACTTGGCCATCAATGACTGGGGCTGTCTTATGCGCAATGTCTTGCCCATATAATGCCCCTTTGATCAGATAATGCCTGCGATTGATCTCCCAGATGATCTGCATGATCCGAGGGAGTGTTCTTTCAACCATATCGACTGGCCATCTTTCCATCGCCTCAGCTAGGATTGTGTGATTGGTATAGCTAAATGTTTTATGAATGATATTCCACGCTTGCTCCCAACTTAGTCCCTCATCGTCTAATAAGATGCGCATCAACTCGGGAATACACAGTGTTGGATGGGTGTCATTGA
>OMJG01001608.1_pt1 | contig 12684 bp, 14 predicted proteins | sample 1646431 | NCBI WGS metagenome assembly OMJG01 (sample SAMN03771674, study PRJEB25209) | food metagenome | isolation source: Cotija cheese | place: Mexico:Jalisco,Michoacan | collected 2011-12-12 | reverse complement strand
GCAGAATTTTTCTACATTCAAAAAGCAGGGAGGTCTCTATGAGCCTCCCTGCTTTTTGTGTAGTAATCACATTAAATGTATAGATTACATTTCCATTTCATGTATTTTCATCATTAAACCATGTGGAATATCGTCGTGTTTTACAACTTCTTGTTTATAGAATGTTTTGCCGTCATCTTTAGAAACTAATTTAACAAAGTCACCTTTTTTAGGTTTGAAATCGTCATTTTTATTGTCTATTTTAACGTTTTTAGTCACGAGACCATCTTTTTCACTGACTACTTTTTCAGCAGTTGTACTATCTGACATATAGCCATAATATGTGCTCTTTTGACTCGATGTAATCATAAAGATGGTGAAGACAACACCAATAATGACTAAAATACTAATGATAGAAATTGTTAATTTTTTATTCATATACTCTGTCTCCTTTTATGTTAAGCATAAAGGATTAAAGTAAATTCGTATATAACCTTTTAAAATGTTGCTAATTTTGTCAAAAAATAAATTGCTATTCAGTTTAGGGATGGAAATAAGCGTGTTCAGAGATCAATACTCTGACACCACGATAAATATTTTTGATCGTATACCAAACGGTTATGACGAATAAAATAATTGCCACTGTAATCATTATCACACTGGTAATGGTAGAACTATTATTGATTAAGACGCCACCAAATCCAATGCTGAGAATTAAAAGTATCGGTCCAATATACGTTATAATATGATAAGCTAACGATTTAGCTGCGTGGTTAGAAGTAGGTCTATCAGCAAAAATCCATATAAAAATAGGTAATATGATTGGTGCAAAAAAGATACTAAAATAACTCAGTGCTGCGAGAACGCGTTCTCCTTGTCTACTGTTTTGTATAACTCTGTCATTCATTTGTATCACCTCATTTAGTATACTAACAAGGTAGTTTCAAAAAATATAGAGTAAAAGCTTAACATGACAGTATTGTTAGTTAATCCAATTGATTATGGTAATCATGCGCATATGCATACGAAAAGAGAGGATGGTTAATATGAAAATATATTTGGTAAGACATGGTGAGTCACAATCAAATTATGATAAGAAACAAGGGAAAAATTATTTCTGTGGACAATTAGATGTACCACTTACTGAGAGAGGCACATGGTCAGCTCAATTATTACAGAGCTATTTTGACAAAAAAGCAATAGATCATATTTTTATTTCGGATTTATTACGGACACGTCAAACTTATAATGCGATATTTGATAAATCGATTCCGGCAAGCGTGACCCCTTTGTTAAGAGAGCGTTCGCTTGGTATTTTCGAAGGTAAAATGGTTGAAGCAGTGGAACAAAATCTATCTTATACACGCTATTTTGAAGATCAAAATTATCTTGAATTTCGTCACAGTTTTACGCAAAAGGCGCCAGAGGGAGAAAGTTATGCGGATGTTATGGAACGTGTTAAACAATTTTTTGAAAATGAAATTGATGATTCACTCGATTCCATTGCTATCGTAGCACATCAAGTTGTTATACGTTGTTGCTTCGTATATTTAGGATATGATTCGGAAGCTACAGTGATTGATAGAAAAATTGAAAACTGTGTACCTTATGAACTAGAAAAATAGCCATTAACATAAAAAGCCTGAACTACGACATCGTCGGTTCAGGTTAATATCTTTTAGCTGCTGTTAAGCTATCATGAAATCCTTGGAATAGCGTGTTGAAATTGTCTAAAAAACTTCCGACAATTACGGCAAGTATGACGTAAGTTACACTAAGTGCGATTGTTTTATAAGAAACAACGCCATATTTTTCTTTCTTCTCAAAGAGATTAAAAGCTATGAAGATAGCAGCCATGGCACCTATTAAAATTGTTAATATCATAAAGGTGTTCCTCCTTAAAATTATTACTTGATTGGCTGAGCTTCGATGCATTTGTTCTTTAACTTATAAATAAGCATAACAAATGTTACTTTGTGAAAAAAAGGGATATCATATTAAAAAACCTTACAATTAAGTAAGGTTTTTTACAGAAATAAGTCATAGACCATGGTTAATATGGATATAAATAGGCTTGAGCCCTTTATAAATATGAAAAGGTGTCATGTAATCTCTTTGTAACTTAACCGAATATTTTGTAAATACTTAGGTAGCGACAGAGTTGGAAAACATATCTAAACTATAAGTTTGTCACTTATTTGTCGACGGCGTCAGATTTAATACCTTTATCTTTTAAGAATTTTTTGATTTTATCTTGTTGTTTCCCGTTAACATCTCCAGCATATTTTGTTGGTACATCTGCAACATTAAGTTTGTTTTGTGGCTGGTAATCTAATTGCTCAATGTCTTCGTCAGCATTTTTGATTGTGCTATTTAAGGCTGTAAAGTAATTAACGATTCGATCGAGGTTTTCTTCATACCCATCTGGGAATTTGTTGTTTTTTACGAACTTTTTGAAACGCACATCATTTTTAACTGAGTTATGTGATAGTTCGGATAAACGTTTTGCTTGTTTATCGGTAATCTTTGTATCTGTACCTGTTTGCTTATCTAATTGGTATTGGATTAGATACTTATTGTCTATAATATCTGAGTTCACATCTAGATATTTTTTAATTGCTTTTTTAGCTTCTGCTTCGCTTAGTGTTTCGCCACTTTTGTCAGAATTAAAGATGTCTTGTTCAGTAATTGTTTTAACATTTTTAGGTGCGTTTTTTCCACTATAACCTTTGTCATCATCGGATTCATCATTTGAACATGCTGCGAGTATCACAGTTAGCACTAAGACCAATGAGAGTAATATACTTTTTTTCATAAATAAAAACTGCTCCTTTAAAAATAATCATACGTATATAACAAACTAATGAATGTATAAACACGTTCTTAAAAATTATAACTTAAGCGTATCATGTAGTGCTATTTATTTGAATGATGTATTAAATAATAAAACGCACAATCTTTTGAACAAAATATAAAAGAAAAGAGATGAACTTAGTAATTTTAAAAATATTCATTAGAATTTCATAATAAAATGTTACTTAGATATGTGCTGTATTTCAATTAATCATCAAATAAGCTATATGATGTGAAAAAGCATATGGGAGATGAATACCTCTAGTTGACACGGTGATTCGTTTTACAATGAGATGTCAGTCATTTCCTTATGTGAAAAAGTCTTAATTTTTGGGCATTCATATATTGTAGTGATTTTGTAATTTGCTGACGCCGTGGGGAAATAGTATGAGTGAGAGACTATAGATTTGAACCAGATTTTAGGCAAACATGGACGGTCTAAATAGTGAGATTTTAAATATAAAGAGAAGCCTAAAACATCTATTTATGTCTCAGACTCCTCTTATTTGAGAATGGGGGGATTTATATCTCAAATTTTTAATTTTCAGTGACGATAATGGGTATTACTAATGTCTGATAATATAATCAAAAGCATTTAATGCTGCATTAGCACCTGCGCCCATTGAAATAATAATTTGTTTATTGCGATCATCAGTGACATCGCCTGCCGCAAATATACCTGGGATACTTGTCGCATTCGTGCGGTCTACTTTAATTTCTTTGGCATCATTTAGTTCTACATAATTGTTTAACCACTCTGTATTAGGTAGTAATCCAATTTGTACAAAGATACCTTCTAAATCTAGAGTATGTTCCTCACCTTGTGCCTTATCCTGATATTTAATACCAGTCACTGCATCGTCTCCAAGTACTTCGGTTGTTTGAGCATTTTTAATAACTGTTACATTAGGTAAGCTGTTTAAACGTTCCTGTAAAACATTGTCTGCTTTAAGGTTAGCGTTACGTTCAAGTAATGTAACATGTTCAACGATGCCAGCTAAGTCGATTGCAGCTTCGACGCCTGAATTTCCGCCACCTATAACAGCGACATTTTTATTTTCAAATAACGGGCCGTCACAGTGTGGACAGAATGCAACACCTTTATTGATTAATGCTTCTTCACCTGGGACTTCTAGTTTACGCCAACGCGCACCTGTTGAAATAATAACCGTCTTACTCGTCAATTGAGCACCATTATCTAATGTTACGACAATACCGTCATCCGTTTTTTCAATATCACTGGCACGAATACCTGTCATGACATCGACATCATATTGCTTGATATGATCTTCTAATGCAGATGAGAATTTAGGCCCATCTGTTTCTTTAACAGTGACAAAGTTCTCAATGGTAGCTGTATCGTTGACTTGACCACCAATACGGTCTGCGACGATACCAGTACGTAAACCTTTACGTGCAGTGTAAACTGCAGCACTACCACTTGCAGGACCACCACCGACAATTAATACGTCGTATGGTGCTTTATCATTAAATTCAGCTGGATCTGCTTGGCTACCAAGATTTGCTAAAATATCTTGGATCGTCATGCGTCCATTTCCAAATTCTTCGCCATCTAAGAAAATAGCGGGTACTGCCATAATATTTTCAGATTCTTCTCTGAAAATAGAGCCATCTATCATTGTATGAGAAATATTTGGATTTAATAAACTCATCAAATTTAATGCTTGAACTACGTCGGGACATTTTTGACACGTTAAGCTAATATACGTTTCAAAATGTAGTGGACGATCGATTGCTTTAATTTGATCTATAATGGCTTGTTCTTCTTTTGGTGGACGACCACTTACTTGTAACAAAGCAAGAACTAGAGAATTAAATTCATGACCCATTGGTAAACCAGCAAAAGTAATGCCTGATGTTTCATTAGGTTTATCTACTGAAAAGCTTGGTGTACGTTTCAAGTCAGATGCTTCTATAGTAATGTAATCGGACGCGGCAGATACTTCATCTAAAAGTTCTTTCAGTTCTTTAGATTTATCATCTGAACCAAGGCTCGCTTTTAGAACTACGTCGCCTTCCATCAATTGAAGTAATTGTTGCAATTGTGATTTAAGCTGATTATTTAGCATTTAAATCAATGCCTCCTTAGATTTTACCTACTAAGTCAAGACCAGGTTGTAATGTTTCTGAACCTTCTTCCCATTTTGCTGGGCAAACTTCGCCTGGGTGTTGACGTACATATTGTGCTGCTTTGATTTTGTGTACTAATGTGCTAGCATCACGGCCGATACCGTCAGCGTTAACTTCTGCTGCTTGTACAACGCCATCTGGATCTACGATAAACGTACCACGTTGTGCAAGTCCTAGTTCTTCATCTAATACATCAAAATTGCGTGTGATTGTTTGAGAAGGGTCACCAATCATAGTGTATTGAATTTTACTAATTGCATCTGAATGATCATGCCAAGCTTTGTGTACGAAGTGTGTATCTGTTGATACAGAATATACGTTGACACCTAATTCTTGTAATTTATCATATTGACCTTGTAAGTCTTCTAATTCAGTAGGGCATACGAATGAAAAGTCTGCTGGGTAGAAGCAAACAACACTCCATGAACCTTTTAAGTTTTCATCTGAAACTTCGAAGAATTCATCCTTTTGTGGATCGTATGCGTTAGCTGTAAATGGTAAAATTTCTTTATTTATTAATGACATAAAAATATCCTCCTATTTAATAATGTATTTTCAATTAGAATTAAGTAAGGGTAGATTTTTCTGTTTCTTAATTATAATAATTCTAATCTTCGTATTCTATTATTGCATTTCCCTCATTATTCGTCAACACAGAAGAATTTTGAGAAAACGCTTAAAAAAACCACTTTGACTCTGTGTTTCAGTATACAATCAAAATGTATTTTTACATTAAAATCGAGCGTTATACTTTATAAAATAACGCTGTATAAATAATAAATAGCCTTTAAATTCTCAACTAAAACATGAAAATGAGAAGAAAGGCTATTTAAAAAAAGTATATTATTATTGGGTGCTGATTAAATTCATATAGATGAATATTTGAGTGCTTATGGTCTGTTCATCTTTTATAAGTTATATAGCAATCAATAATTTCATTGTTTAGACGGATAGCAGACTGTCCTGAGCGGTGTTATTCAATTTGTTAAATAAAATAACGCAACATCCACCAAATCATGCCCGCGATCGGGAAGAATAGCCACCAGTGTCCAGCTAAAAATTCCCAACCATTCATGCCTCTTTTTTGATGATGATACGATACAGGATCTTGATATGTTTCAATGATTGTTTTTTTAAACTGTTTGTCGCCTTTGATTAGTTCGTCTAAAGAGATATCAAACAAATCACTCATTTTAATGAGCATATCAATATTTGGATAAACTTTGTTTAATTCCCATTTTGAAATACTTTGCCTTGAAATATTCAATATCTCTGCAAGTTCGTCTTGAGACCAGTGTTTTTGTTCGCGTTTTTCTTTTGTTTTTGATCCGATTTCCATAATAATCACTCTCTCTTTACGAATAATTTAATATAGAGCCTTTAATGCGTCACGCACCAAATCATATATTTTAAAGCAACCTAAAGGTGCATCTGTGATTTAAAAGTATTTCATAAAAAAATATAGAAAAATTATGTATAACATATCGCAATTATTGATTGAATGATTTTAATTATATTATACCCATTAATTGGATTTGTACCGTGATATAAAATAATTTAACTATTAATAAACCATGCATGGTGCGATTTTTTTATAATGATACGATTAATCTGTATTGCAATAAGTAAGTTATTTACCTCTAAGTCTTTTAATAGTAATGAAAACGGGTAAACATAATGTAAACAAAGCAGTCGCTGTTTTGTTATGCTATGAGTAACTTTATGTAAAGAGGAGCGGTTAACATTGTCTGAGCATGTATACAACTTATTGAAGAATCATCATTCAGTCAGAAAATTTAAGAAGGAACCAATATCAGAAGCGCATATAAAACAACTGGTAGAAGCTGGTCAAAGTGCATCAACTTCAAGTTATTTACAAGCCTATTCAATTATTGGTATCAATGATCCAGAAATTAAGGAAGAATTGAAAGAAGTATCTGGGCAACCTTATGTTGTTGAAAATGGCTATTTATTTGTTTTTGTAATGGATTATTATAGACATTCCATTATCAATGAGGAATCTAAACATGATATGCAAACATCATTTGAATCTGCTGAAGGATTACTTGTAGGCACTATTGATGCGACATTAGTAGCTCAAAATATTGCAGCGACAGCTGAAGATATGGGCTATGGCATGGTGTATTTAGGATCATTAAGAAACGATGTGGAAAGAGTAAGAGAAATTTTAGAATTACCTAAACATACTTTCCCACTTTTTGGTATGGCATTAGGTATTCCAGAAGACGATGAAAATGGTAGCCCTAAACCAAGATTGCCGTTTGAACATGTATTTCATGCCAATAAATATGATAGTGATAAAGATAACCAACGTGAAACATTAAAAGCATATGATCAAACAGTGAGTGACTATTATAGTTCACGTACAAATGGCGAACGTACTGAATCATGGTCTAATCAAGTTGCTAACTTTATGAGCGCGAAGCAACGACTAGATATGTTGGAACAACTGAATAAATCAGGATTTATTAAAAAATAATTCATTGAAAAACTGAGATTTACTTATAATAATTTCAATATTTTTAATATCCTGAGATAACTCGAAAGGGGGGGTCAAGTTGAATATGTTTGATAAGATTTTTAGAAAAAAATCAGATGCTTCGGAGCTTCAGAATAAAAATGAAAACTATATTTATTCATCAAATAGTAAACTCACGCCCGATGAAGCCCAACACTATTGGGAAAAGATGGCTCAAAAATTAATTGTCGGTGTTATTAATTCAGTAGATTATACGGCAGAACGCATCTTCATCTTGATCTCCTTTGATGAAAAAGACCCTACGATTGATATATTCTTCCAAATGAATGGACAGTTAAGAATGTGGAATGATTTAGATAATGAAGCGCACAAAAAGGTCATTTCAAATAGTATCGTTACTCAGGCGCCTAATATGGTTAAACAAATAAACTGTATATATAATAGTGTAGATATGACGAGACTCGCGTATTCTCAAGTTCAATATGAATTTGAAAGTAAAGCGTGGTATCTTCACGACATTACCGAAGACAGTATAGAAGCACAATTAGAGAAAGCACCTGCATTTCTAAAGTGGTTTGATGATGTGTCAAAATCAATCGATACACTGTCGCTCGATGGAAAACATAAAATCACGTGGGGACCTTTTAAACCAGAGTATTAGACGCAATTAGTGATATTAAATAAGAAGTTGATAAAAACTATAAAAAAGGTTGGAACACAACGTTCAACTATCTCTTGTGAGACAGTGAAACGAGCAGTATGTGTTCCAACCTTTTTCCATTTACTTGAATTATGACTAAACTTGCTACTCGGATTTAGTGATTAATTCAAATATATTAGTTTGTAATCTCGGCATATTCATTGTCGTTATAAGTGTCTTTGTCTAGGTTGTTTGTTAATTTTGCTGTACCTGTACCTGCAAGCATAGAGTCATTAACATTCAATGCTGTACGACCCATATCAATTAATGGTTCAACAGAGATTAAGACACCTGCAAGTGCGACTGGTAAGTTTAATGTAGATAATACAATAATGGATGCAAATGTTGCACCGCCACCTACACCAGCGACACCAAATGAACTGATAATAACGACACCGATGACAGATAATATAAATTGTAAGTTAACTTCTACACCAGCTGCTGGCGCTACCATAACAGCAAGCATTGCTGGGTAAATACCCGCACAACCATTTTGCCCGATTGATAAACCGAATGAAGCAGAGAAGTTAGCGATACCATCAGGTACACCTAAACGGTTCTTCTGAGTTTGCACATTCAGTGGTAATGATCCTGCGCTTGAACGAGAAGTGAAGGCGAACATAAGCACTTCGCCAGTTTTCTTAACAAATGTGACAGGGTTGAGACCTAAACCTGAAACAATGATTAGGTGAATGATATACATAACAATGAGTGCTGCGTAAGATGCAATCACGAACTTACCTAATGTCCAAATAGCACCAAAATCACTTGTCGCAATGGTAGATGTCATAATTGCTAAAATACCATAAGGTGTTAAACGTAAAACAAATGTCACGATTGCCATTACTAAATTATATAATGCATCGATACCACGTTTAAGTAAGTGTCCACTTTCAGGTTGTTTACGCATAACACGTAAAAATGCAAAACCGATAAACGCTGCGAAAATAACGACCGCAATTGTTGACGTTGTACGTTGACCAGTGAAATCTAAGAATGGATTACTTGGTAATAATTCTAAGATTTGTTGTGGTAATGTATTAGCAGCCATATCTTTAGCTTGGCTTGCGATTTCACTACCTCTTGAACTTTCGGCACTGCCTAAGTCAATAGATGAAGCATCTAGTCCGAATACGAGTGCTGAAATAATACCAATGATTGCTGCAATAGCAACGGTACCAATTAAGAAAATAAAAATATAAATTCCAATCTTAGCGAATTTGTCCCCAATTTTAATTTTAGTAAATGCTGAAACGATTGAAATGAAAATAAGTGGCATTACAATCATTTGTAGTAATGCAATGTAGCCATCACCAACGATGCTAAACCAATCCATGGACTGTTTAGTTACTTGTGAATCCACGCCGTAAATTAAATGAATAACGACACCAAAAACAATTCCTACCCCTAAGGCAGAGAATACACGTTTAGGAAATGATACATGTCTTTTAGCCATTACATATAATCCAGCGAGGAAGGCCACAAAAATAATAATGTTAAGAATAGTTAATAACATAAAAAAAGACCTACACTTTCTTAATAATAATTTTTTGAAATCCGATACGTATACTAAGGATATTAGCAATTTCAATAATATTCAAGTCTATGACTCAAGAAATTCATGAATTTTAAATGACTTTATTTTCTGATAATTTAAAGGTAGCAAAACGATGATTTCACCGTTTAGAGAATGAAATAAAAAAACGAATTCTAAATCACATTTCTGTGATTTAGAATTCGTTTAGTTTGATAGTTAATTAGCACCATTTATTAAATAGTTTATAGATTGAATAGGCGTGCGAAGAAACCTTTACGTTCTTCTTTTGGTGTGTCATTTGCAACTGATGAAGACTGCGCATGTGTATCTTCAGTTGGCTGCGTTTGTGTGTTCGGTTTCGTTATTTCTTCATTAATAGATGAATTATCAGTAGATGATGTAGAAGTTTCATCTGTTTTGTCATCTGCTTTGACTTGTTCAGCAGAAGCCATTTCTCTTTTTGTAGCTGATGTTGAAGCATCTGTATCAGCTGTTGTCGTTTCAGTTGGTTGTTCGCTGATTTGAGTGATTTCAGATTCTTCAGTCGCAACTTGCGCAGATGATTTATCAGTTGGGTTAGAAGCAGTTGCATCAGTTGTATCAGCTACAGTTTCAGAAGTTGTAGAAGTAACTTTATCATCAGATTTTTCGTCATTGCTCGCACTCTCAGTTGAATGTTCTGTTAGCGCGTCGCTGTTATTCGTTGTTGTATTAGCAGTGCTAACATGTTCAGTTTCAACATTTGATTTAGCTAACTCAGATTGTTCTTTTTGAGAATCTTGGATAACGCTCTGTGTCGTTTTGATTTCATCTGTTGACGTTTGAATCGCTTTTAGAGATTCTGTATTTGCGTCTAATTTTGTAGTGATTTGGTTCTGCATTTCGTGTAATTCCTGTTGTTGTTGATGTACTTGGTTAATCATTTGACCAAGCATATGACGTTCATCACGCATTTTTTGAATTTCCGAACGTAAATCTTCAACAAGTTTAGAAACATTTTGATCTGTAGGTAAATGATTACCGTCATCTTTGACTAATACTTGTAAGAAGTCTTTTTCTTTTTCTAATTCTTCAAAAGCTAAATCATAACTATTTGTTTGTTTAACTTTATCGGCGATATCTTGGAATAGTTCGATATCCTCTTCTTGGAAATCTGTAGCTTCACGGCCACGGTATTCTGTTTTACTAAGTTGGTAACCGCGTTCTTCTAAATGCTGAACGATTTTACGGACTTGTTTTTCACTTAGCTCCACGCGTTGTGCAAATTCTTTGGTTAACATAGAAATAAGTCCTTTCATTAATTAATTTATGTACACCGACGTTTGTCTTCGGTCAGTGAAACGTCAGTCTTACCTCTATGTTAGTTTAAACTGTTTTAACAGTGATTTCAAGTGGTGATAACTATCGTTTGCGTAATTCCATTTGTTCAAGCAACGGATAAATAACACTTCGAGAAATTCTGTTTGCAAAAACATACTTGAGAATATAATTTGATTTCACGCTTGGTCCATAGATATCTTTTGTTAATTCAATATTTGACTTTATAAATAAATCCATAGGTTCGCCGCTCGCATAATCTTGGATATTAGGGGCTAAATAATCAATTTCATATTGTTTTTCAAAACCATGTTCATATAAAAATTGGCGTCTGTTATCCATGATTTGAACGACATCTTCAGAAATGTCTTCGGGTTCTTTAGGCACTTCCAACATAATGAAATTGACATCATGTGCATGCAGTTGATTCGACAGAATGTTTATTTCTTTTTGAATACGTTCAAGCGTTTTTGTGATAATTTCATCATGCTCGTGTTTATCTTTAGCAATTAAATAAATTAAAAAAGATGAATTTGTCGTAGCTTCATAATGCGCTGTGGCTAAACTCACTACTTCATCTGATTCAATGCCTACTAAAAAGATGTAATCATCTTTTGTACGTTCGTTTCTTAAGGACTGTTTAAAAATTTGTTCGTCTTCAGATAGACCGATATCAAATTTAGCATCATATAACTTCAATGCAGATTTAAATAACGGATCATCGATTGATGTTATTGTCTTAAACTCCATAGGTACACCCCCAAATTATTGCGTTCATTATAACATAATAGAGAAAATATGAATCGAATTGCAATTTAATTTAATTTGCAGTTAAACATAAAAAGGGTCGAGACATCAATATGTGTGTCTCGACCGACTAAATTATAAGGGCGTTATATGTTTACGTTAGTACTGCTTATACAAATGTTGTAGTATTAATCAAACAGTATCTCAGTACTTAATCTAACTTCGCAAATGCGTCTCAAAATGGTTTTGGTGAAATGAGAGTTTAAGCTGACGCCTCCAGTACCATCTTTGATTTACGTATAACGTTTGGATTATGATTTTGGTCCGTTTGTTTCTTCGGAGTAATGGCTATTACTTTTAGTTTGGTTCATTTCGAAAGCAACGTTGGCTTTGTCGGCTTCTACGTGTGAAGTCGTATCCTTTGTAGCAACAACGAGATAATTATCGTTTAATATTTCTTTCTTATAGCGTTCTAATTCTTCTTCAGGTAGCTTGTAGTGAGCCAATACGGCTTCTTCACCGTCTTCGCCAGTTAAAATTTTAGCCATCTTATCACTGAACGAACCACTTGTAGCAGTTAGATTGACTTCAGAATCATGTAACGCATCAATGTGTAATTTTGTTTTACTAATTACGGTCATTTCCGATTCTTTATAACCCTCTGATAGTTTAGATTTTATTGCATCGATAAGATCTTCTTTGTTTTGTACAATAGTGAATTCTGACATTTAGTGTTCCTCCGTTCATTATTATATGAATTATTTTGTGTTTACCCTTAAGTTATTATATAAAACGAATACAATTACATTGTATAATGAACTTACACAACTGACAAACGATATTTTCATGCATATGTGAATGTTTTCTGAAAAAATATGAAAAAGAAGTAAAAGCTTTTGT
>OMJG01001607.1_pt1 | contig 12686 bp, 9 predicted proteins | sample 1646431 | NCBI WGS metagenome assembly OMJG01 (sample SAMN03771674, study PRJEB25209) | food metagenome | isolation source: Cotija cheese | place: Mexico:Jalisco,Michoacan | collected 2011-12-12 | reverse complement strand
CTGCGTCGCCGGATGCAGCTGAGCCCTCGGCTGCCTCGGACTCGGTCTCGCCGGATTCGGCCCAGCTGGGACGGGTCTCGGCGGCCTCCTCGGTGCGGGAGGGTTTGCCCTTGAGGACGAGGGTGAGCGTGGCCAGCGGCACGGACAGCCAGTTCGGGCGGTTGCGCAGCTCGGTGACGACCTCGACGAGAAGCCGGTCGACCAGCGCTGCCCGCAGCACGGGATCACTCAGCCCGATGCTGTCGCCACGTGCCCTCGAATATCCGGACAGCAGCGAGTTCTGCACCTGCGAGGCCCAGAGGTATTCGGGCGAATCGAAGATCGCGCGCAGCGCCCCCGGATCATTGCCGAAACCGCTGACGACCAACGAGCCGTCCTCGGAGTCGAGCGCATCGGTGCGCTGCAGACGAGCGAATCCGGCGGCGTAGTCGATGCTGCGCAGCAGAGCCACGAGGTCGAAGGCGGCCGGCTTGGGGTCCGAGTCCGTCGAGTCCGTGAACTTCACGACCGAGTAGCCATCGGTCGACGAGCTGACCACATGATCGAGCGTCAGCTCGCCGTGGATCTTCTGCAGGGTGCCGATGGTCTCGAGCCCCTGCAGCCGGGCACGATGGCCGCGCAGCTCCGGCACCAGCGAATCCAGGGCCAGGGGCGCCCGACCCAGTGCCCAGTCGATGCGTTCGACCCACTTCTGCACCAGCTGCTTCGTCGGCTCACCAGCGCCTTCGACGACACCGAACTCAGCGGCCATGTCCGTGTGGAGTTCACCGATGCGCCGCCCCATCTCCGCTGCGTGGGCGTTGTAGGCCCCGATCGAACCGGAGTCGACGGCGCACACCGTGTTCACGGCCTCGCGCCAGGCGGGTTCGGCATCGACATCGACGTGGGAGAGCAGCGCCATCGGCGCCTCCATCTCCTGGACCTCGAACATGTCGTACCAGCGGCCCGAGCCCCAGCCGATGACCTCGGGCACGCTTCGGGAACCCGCCTCGGTGAGGAGGACGGGGATCGTCAGCGATGACGGCATTCCGTTCTCGAGGACGCGGAAGAACGAGAGCTCCATCGGCTCGTATTCGTCGTGGATGATGACGGTCGACTTGTGCTGCCCGGAGTCCGAGACCTCGATCGGGCGGGTCTCGACGGGCATGACGTCCTCCGCCCCCACGGTGAGGTCACCGATCGATGGCTTCGGCGGGACCGCCTCGGCGGCGGTGTTCGTCGATCCATTCACCGAGGCGGCATCGCCGTTCGCGGTCACCGGGAACGGCATCGGCGCACGGTCCCGGGCCTCGGTCTTCTCCTGGCTGTGGCGCAGGGACTCGGTGGACAGCTGCCCGCCGTCGAAGACCTTGCGCTTCGTGATCGCGTCGGCCATGAGGTTGACGAAGACGGGATCGGCTGCGCCGTCGTAGACGTAGACGGTGCCGAGCGCGAGGTCGTCGATGCGGCCGATGAGGGCGTGGCGCAGGTGCATGTCCTCGGCACCGCGCAGGGTCAGGGGGATGTTGAGGCGACGCAGGGTGGGGCCGTCGCCGACGGAGATGACGGTCACGAGGCCCGCAAAGCCACCGAGCTCCTCGGCGGTGTAACTGAACGCACGGGCCACCGACATGGGGGTGATGTCGGGGTCGGTCCCGAAATCTGCTGCGAGCTTGGGGAACCACGGCTGTCGGGGTATCCAGCTGGCTAACAGTTGTTCGAGCTCACTGCTGATGGCCATGACGTCTCCTAGAAGGGATTACGGGCATCCTCCATCCAATCATGATATGGGGTATTCGCGGTCCAGGGCGCACCCGAAACCCCGAAGTCGGGAGCCGAATCACGGGGTTCCGGTGGGCGCGAGGCATGCACGGGGCGGGTTCTCACTGACCGGGACGGTCCTCATATCGATACGAATTGCCAAATAGCAAGACAAAGGGCGCACAATAGTCTGGTGGTTGAAACAGACATGACTCCCCAGAAGCTCACACTCGCCGGCGAGGTCGAGGCGGCTGCGCTGCGAATTTCCGATTCCGTCATCCTGTCGCCACTTCAGATCTGCGAGCGGTTGACGACCGCGACCGGTTCCACGGTCTACCTCAAGCGCGAGGACCTGCAGATGGTCAGGTCCTACAAGATCCGCGGCGCTTTCAACTTCATGCTCCAGCTCGATGCCGACGAACGCGCCCGCGGTGTCGTGTGCGCCTCGGCGGGCAACCATGCCCAGGGCTTCGCCCGCGCCTGCAGGGAACTGGGCATCCAGGGCACGATCTTCGTTCCGAAGACGACGCCGAAGCAGAAGATCGAACGAGTCCGCCACTTCGGCGGGGAGCAGGTGACGATCGAGATCGCCGGCTCCACCTACGATGACGCCTCGGCGCTGGCGCACCGGTTCGCCGAACGCAATCAGGCACTCTTGGTCTCGGCCTTCGACGACATGCGCACGATCGCCGGCCAGGGCACCGTGGCCGCTGAGATCCACGCTCAGCTCGAAACCGATCCCGACTACATCATCGTGCCTGTCGGAGGCGGCGGCGTGCTCGCGGGAATCGCCGCCTATGCGGCCGAACGGATGCCGAACACGAAGATCATCGGCGCCGAACCCGCCGGGGCCGCCTCGATGATCGCAGCGCTTAAGGCCGGCCACCCCGTGACCTTGGAGAACATCGACCGCTTCGCCGACGGCACGGCCGTGCGTCGCGCCGGCGCCATCACCTACGACGTCATCGCCGAACTCGGCCTCGACATCCGTCCCGTCGCCGAGGGCGCAGTGGCCACCGAGATGCTCGACATGTACCAGGTCGACGGAATCATCGCCGAACCCTCCGGGGCCCTGGCCTCGGCCGGGATCGGCGGACCGGATTCGGACAAACCGATCACGATCGAACCCGGATCGACCGTGGTGTGCCTGGTCTCCGGCGGCAACAACGACATCTCCCGCTACCCGGAGATCCTCGAACGCTCACTCGTCCACGAAGGCCTCAAACACTACTTCATCGTCGACTTCCCGCAGGAGCCCGGAGCCCTGCGCCGATTCCTCAACGAGGTGCTCGGACCCGAGGACGACATCGCGATGTTCGAGTACGTCAAACGCTCCGACCGGGAGACCGGACCGGCGTTCGTCGGCATCCAGCTCGGCTATGCCGAAGACCTGCCGAATCTGCTCGAGCGGATGGAGGCCTCGAACATCGAAGTCGAGCGCGTCCACCAGAACTCGCCGATGTTCCGCCTCTTCGCCTGAGGGACCGGGCGGCGGGCCGACACCGCCTACCCTCGGCGGCGATGAGGGATTTCAGGGCAGAGAACACTTGTTAGGATTCAACCAAGAACCGTCCCCTGACCGGGTCACAACTCGCCTGCAGAAGGGCGAGGACGCTGATGTCGCCCAGTCTCCGAAAGGAATTCAACGATGAGTCCCGTTCTGCTTCTCCTGCTGGGAATCGCGATCTTCGCATTCGGATACCTGTTCTACTCGAAGTTCCTGTCGAAACGGATCTACCGGCTCGACAGCCGATTCACAACGCCGGCGCATGAGCTGCGCGACAACGTCGACTACGTTCCCACCAACAGATTCGTCCTCTGGGGCCACCACTTCACCTCCGTGGCCGGGGCCGCTCCCATCGTGGGACCTGCCATCGCAATGATCTGGGGATGGCTGCCCGCATTCCTCTGGGTCACGATCGGCACGGTCTTCTTCGCGGGAATGCACGACCTCGGCTCCCTGTGGGCCTCGACGAGGAACAGGGGACAGACCATTGCGGCGCTGTCGGCTCGCTACATCGGCCGACGCGGAGCCGCACTCTTCCTGCTGGTCATCTTCATTCTCGGGTTCATGGTCATCGCCGCATTCTCCGTGGTCATCACCGACCTGCTCGTGGCCCTGCCCTCTGCAGTGATCCCTTCCTGGGGTGCCATCGGCGTGGCGCTGCTCGTCGGGGTTGCGATCTACAGGCTGCGGTGGCCTCTCATCCCCGTCACCATCGTCGGTGTCGCCGCTCTCTATTCGCTCATCCTCCTCGGCGACCGGTTCCCGGTGTCGATGCCGGACTCTTTCCTCGGGCTCGAACCCACGGCCCTGTGGATCATCGTCCTGCTCGTCTACTGCGGTATCGCTTCTGTCCTGCCGGTCTGGGTGCTGTTGCAGCCTCGCGACTACATCAACGGCGTCCAGCTCTTCATCGCCCTCATCCTCCTCTACGGTGCCGTCATCACCTCGGCGCTCTTCGGCACAGGACACGGACTGGTCGCTCCCGCCATCAACACCGATCTGCCCGCGGGCACGCCGAGCATCCTCCCCCTTCTCTTCGTCACGATCGCCTGCGGAGCCATCTCGGGTTTCCATGGGGTCATCGCGTCCGGGACCACCTCCAAACAGCTCAACACGGAGACCGATGCACGATTCGTCGGATACTTCGGCGCTGTCGGAGAGGGAATGCTGGCGCTGGGAGCCATTCTCGCGATCGCCGGCGGCTACCGCACAGTCGCCGACTGGGAAGAGGTCTACAGCAAGTTCGGCGATGCCGGGGTCCAGTCGTTCGTCGAAGGGGGCGGCATGCTGCTCGAGACCGGGATCGGACTGCCCGCAGGGTTGAGCGCCACCGTCCTGGCGACGATGGCGGTGCTGTTCGCCGCGACCACGCTCGATTCGGTGGTCCGGCTGATGCGTTACGTCGTCCAAGAGATCGGCGGAAACATGAACATCCGACTGCCGAAGGTCCCCGCCACTCTCGTGGTGCTCGTCCTCGGCGGTGGTCTGACCTTCTCGCAGGGAATGAGCGGAGAGGGCGGCATGCGCATCTGGCCGCTGTTCGGCACCACCAATCAGCTGCTGGCCGCGCTCACGCTGATCATCATCGCCGTCGTCCTCATCCGCAAGCGCCGCAATCCCTGGCCCGCTCTGATCCCGCTGGCGTTCGTCTTCGTCCTCTCGTTCTGGGCGGCGATCGAACAGCTCGTCTCGTTCGCCGACCCGGCCGGCCCGGACTGGCTGCTTCTGGCCATCGACATCGTCATCATCGGCTCGAGCGTCCTCGTCTCGATCGAAGGAATCGCGGCGATGCGTCGCGCGGCGAAGGAGCCGCCGGAATCCGACAGCGCCGACGCAGAGCTCGCCGGGCAGCAGCGATGAGCACGAACGGCTCCCGCGCCCCGGTGCCCCAGCCCTCTCGCGCGCCCAGCTACTAGAGTGGACGCATGCGCGCTACCACGATCTCCTCCCCCGGTGACCCCGAGGTCCTGCAGGTCACCGACGAACCGACTCCCGACATCGCCGCCGATGAGGTCCTCGTCCGCGTCCATGCCGCCGGGGTCAATCGAGCCGACCTGCTGCAGCGACGCGGATTCTACGATCCCCCACCCGGGGCCACCGAGATTCCCGGACTCGAGGTCTCCGGCACGATCGAGAGGCTCGGCGCCGATGTCACCGGCTGGTCCGTCGGCGACCGGGTGGCGGCCCTGCTCTCCGGCGGCGGCTACGCCGAATACGTGCCCGTTCCCGCAGGTCAGCTGCTTCCCGTTCCCGACGGCTTCGACCTCACCGAGGCGGCCGCCCTGCCCGAGGTGCTGTCGACAGTCTGGTCGAACATCGTCGGCCGCGGGCAGGTGCGGGCCGGCGAATGGCTGCTCGTCCACGGCGGCGGGTCCGGAATCGGCACGGCCGCCATCCAGATCGCGCGCCACCTCGGCGTGAAGATCGTCGTGACCGTCGGCTCCGAGAAGAAGGCCGAATTCTGCCGTGAACTCGGCGCCGACGCCGTCATCAACTACCGCGACGAGGACTTCGTCGATCGTGTCCGTGAGATCTGCACCCACGACGACGGGTCGACCGGCGCCGATGTCATCCTCGACATCATCGGCGCGAAGTACCTCGAGCGCAATATCAAGGCGCTGAGCACCGACGGCCGTCTCGTCATCATCGGTATGCAGGGCGGGACGAAGACCGAGATCAACCTCGGCTGGCTCATGCAGCCGCGCAAGACCGTGTCCGCCACGACCCTGCGGGCGCGGCCGAAGGACCAGAAGATCGCCATCGTCGCCGAGGTGGCCGAGCAGCTGTGGCCGGCCGTGATCTCAGGAGACATCCGCCCCATCATCCATGAAGCCATGCCGTTGACCGATGTTGTCCGTGCCCATCAGACGCTCGAGGATGGGGCGAACATCGGCAAGGTTCTGCTCATCGTCGATGAGGAAGGTGCATGACCGATGAGTGAGACTCCCGACTCCGCCGACGGCGTCCGGAACTCCGCGGGTGAGATGCGCGCCGAGGATGCTGCGAACACAGACGGTGCGGCGAACGCCGACAGTGTGCAGTCCGGTCTGGCGCGGGCGCAACAGTCTCAGGCGGATGTCTCGTCGCCGGCGAAAGTGATGCGCATCGGCACCATGGTCAAGCAGCTGCTCGACGAGGTCCGCGGCACCGAGCTCGATGAGAAGGGACGCGAACGTCTCGCCGAGATCCACCGTCGGTCCATCGACGAACTCGAAGAGGGCCTGTCGAAGGATCTCATCGAGGAGCTCGAACGCCTCGACCTGCCCTTCGACTCGGCCGACGGTCCCCCGACGACGTCGGAGCTGCGGATCGCTCAGGCCCAACTCGTCGGCTGGTTAGAGGGTCTCTTCCACGGCATCCAGACGGCGATCGCGGCTCAACAGGCCATGGCCCAGCAGATGGCCGGTCGCGGTCAGCTGCCTCCGGGAATGGTTCCGCCCGGGATGACACCGGCCGAGGGACAGCCGGGTGAGAAGAAGGAGTCGGATCGCGACGACCCCGGCACCGGAAACTATCTGTGAAGCGCTTCTTCTCCGGTCTGCGCAAGAAGGCGACGACCGCGGTCAGGGACGATGACCGGTTCGGCACCGGTCTGTGGCGGCACAACCGTGACCGCTTCATCCGCGCCGTCGACCGGTACTACACCACCGCGGTGGCCCTCCACGAAGCACGGGACTCCGGTGGCAGCACCACCTCGTCAGCCGCCTCGGCGGACACATCCGACGGCGAGGACATAACCGCCTCGGCGACGGATCCGGTCGACGTCATCGTCGACGGCACCCACCGGCTCAACGCACTCGTCGATGTCGTCGACGGCCTGACGGCGACCCTCCACGCCCGCTGTCCCGTCACCGGTCAGGTGGTGCCCGGGCCCACCCGGCAGGTCGTCGGCGACGTGCCGGAGCTGCTGACGAAGGCCTCGTCGAAGGTCGGTGAGGCGGTGCTTGCGGCGTCGATGGCACGGTCGGACGGGCCGACGGGCCGGTCGATCGGCTCGAGCGCCGAGGCCACGGCTCGATTCATCACGGACGCCGAGGAGCTGCTGGGGCGGGCGCGGGAGATTCTCGCTAGGGTGGAGGCATCATGAGACCTCCGATCAGCCCCGACATCCTGCCGCCCGACGACTTCGACCTCGGCCTTGTCGCCAGCGATATCGACGGGACTCTGCTGCTGAACTGGAAGCCGATCTCGACGGCCACGATCGATGCGATCCACCGTTGCCAGGACGCGGGAATCCCCTTCGTTCTGGTCACCGGGCGGCCCATGCGGTGGTTGGCGCCGATCGCCGAGCAGATCCCCGACCTCGGACGGGTCGTGTGCCTCAACGGAGCGGTCGTCTATGACATCGCCTCTCAGTCCATCGTCGATGCCCACACCATCGACGCACAGTCGCTGACGGAGATCATCGCGGCTGTCCGCGTCGACCATCCCGAGGCCCGGTTCGCCTACGAGACCCTCAACGGCGGTTTCATCGACCGGGAATTCGTCACCGGGCGGCCGCGAGAGGCCCGGATCATCGATGATGTCTCCGAACTCGCCGGCGAAGACGTCGTCAAGGTGCTGGTGCGTCTGGCCACGAGCGATTCGCAGGCGATGCACGACCTCATCGATCCGCTCGTCGACGGCACCTGCCATGCCTCGTTCTCCGAGCCGGACAACGGGCTCGTCGAACTCGCCCCGTTCGGGATCACGAAGGCGAAGACGCTTGAGGACCTGTGCGACCACCTCGCCGTGGGGCGGTCGCAGGTGATGGCGTTCGGGGACATGCCCAACGACATCGAGATGCTGTCGTGGGCCGGGCACGGAGTCGCGATGGGCAATGCACTGGGTTCGGTCAAGGCGATCGCCGCGGCGGTCACCGACGAAGTCGACGACGACGGAGTCGCCCGCTACCTCGACGCCGTCCTGGACGCCCGCCCCAACTAGTCCCAATTGCTACGTGACGGCGGCCCAGCAACCTCGCGCGAGGTTGCTGGGCCGCCGTCAGGTAGTAGTTAGGGGCGGGTGTTGGTGGTGCCCTCTGCTTCGAGAAGTGCAGTGTCCATGCCGAAGTAGTCGACCAACGCCACTGCCAGGCCGTCGTCGGCGACCGAATCGGTGACCACGCTCGCGAGCACCTTGAGTTCGTCCTTCGACTGGCCCATGACGATTCCGTGCTCGACCCACGACAGCATCTCGAGATCGTTGAGTCCGTCTCCGGCGCCCACGGTGTGCGCATGTTCGATCCCAAGCTCGTCGGCCACGATCTCCAGCCCGCTGGCCTTCGAGACCCCGTCGGGGGCGATGTCGAGCCAGTTGCTCCAGCCGACCGAGTAGCTGACCTCATGCAGTCCGAGCGAGTCCACTGCGGCCGCGAACTCCTCGGCGGTGCCGTTGACCTCGCGCATGACGATGCGGGTGGCCCGCTTGGTCAGCAGCTCGTCGAAGTCGACGATGTCGAGCGTGTCGGACTCGGCGAGCTCACCGACCGGGAACGCTCCGGACGCCCACCGGTGCAGGTCCGGATCCTCGACGAGGAACAGCGCCGTCGGCAGTGCCGCGTGCATCTGCTCGAGCGCATCCTTCGGATCGAAGGACACGACATGGTGCAGCTCCCACCCCAGCGGCAGCTCCGGGTCGAGGCGGACGACGACGGATCCGTTCGAGCACACGACGAAACCGTGCTTGAGGTCGAGCGCGTGGACGACCTCGAGCGCGCCCGGCAGGGCACGGCCGGTGGAGATCACAAGGTGGTGGCCCTCCTCGGCGAGCCGATCGAGCACCTGCCTCACCGACTCCGACAGAGATCCGTCGTAACCGACGATCGTGCCGTCGACATCGAGTGCGATGAGGTGCGGGGTCAAGGTGTCTCCCAACGTATGCGTCAATCTTCTTGTCTTCGTTCTTCCCGGCGCCGAGGCGGCCGAAACCAACCGAGAAGAGCCGAGTTCCGCTGAGTCCCCCGAAACGGTCAGTGCCCCGTGACCGGGTCCGGCCTCAGTAGCGCGGTCCCTCCGGTCCCTGCGCGGTCATCCCGCCGAGGTAGGGCCGCAGTGCCTCGGGCACCGTGACCGAACCGTCTGCCTGCTGATGATTTTCGAGGATCGGCACCAACCAGCGGGTGTTGGCCATGGTGCCGTTGAGGGTGGCGACCGGACGGGTCGCCCCGTCGTGGCGTTCGCGGATGTGCAGTCGGCGTGCCTGGAAGGTCGTGCAGTTCGACGTCGAGGTCAGCTCCCGGTAGGTGCCCTGGGTCGGCACCCAGGCCTCGCAGTCGAACTTGCGGGCGGCGGAATCGCCGAGGTCGCCGGCGGCGGTGTCGATGACTCGGTACGGCAGCTCGCACAGGCCGAGCATCTTCTCCTGCAGCGACAGCATCCGCTCGTGTTCGGCCTCGGCGTTCTCGACCTCGACGTAGGCGAACATCTCGACCTTCTGGAACTGGTGGACGCGGATGATGCCGCGGGTGTCCTTGCCATACGAGCCGGCCTCGCGGCGGTAGCACGACGAGATGCCCGCGTAGCGCAGCGGACCGTCGGTCAGGTCGATGATTTCGTCCATGTGGTAGCCGGCCAGCGGCACCTCGGAGGTGCCGACGAGGAACAGATCGTCGGCTTCGAGACGGTAGACCTCGTCGGCGTGCTCACCGAGGAACCCGGTGCCGCGCATGACCTCGGGGCGGACCAGGGTCGGCGTGATGGTCGGGTTGAACCCGGCCTCCTCGGCGACATCGCGCGCAAGATTGAGCAGAGCCATCTCCAGCTTCGCGCCGAAGCCGGTGAGGTAGTGGAAACGCGAACCGGAGACCTTCGTGCCGCGGGTGGTGTCGATGGCCTTGAGTTTCTCACCGATCTCGAGGTGATCGAGCGGTTCGAAGCCGTCCGGGGTGAAGTCGCGGGGCTCGCCCACGGTCTTGAGCGTCGCGAAGTTCTCTTCGCCGCCGGCAGGGATGCCGTCGATGATGAGGTTCGGGACCTTCGACACGAGCTGGTCGAAGGCGAACGTGGCTTCTTCGGACTCGGCCGACAGCGACTTCACGGTCTCGGACTTCGCCTTGCCTTCGGCGATGAGTGCCGGCTTGTCTTCCTTCGGCGCTTTTGCGATCTGGGAGGAGAAGGACTTCTGATCCGCACGTGCGTCTTCGAACGCGGTGATGGCCGCACGACGAGCGGAATCGGCGGCGATGACCTCGTCGATGAGCTCGACGGATGCCCCGCGAGCCTCCTGCGATGCCTTGAACAGGGCCGGGTTGTCTCTGAGAAGCGCTAGATCGATCACCCTCTCAGCTTAACGGGCCGGGCGTGTTTTCGATATTCGACCCTCAGCTCGCATTTGAGTTCCGCACTGTACATTTGGGCCATGATCATCGAGTTGGATCCCCTGATGACCTGGGTCATCATCATCGGCGCTCTCGCTGTGCTCGCGGCCGCGTTCCTCATCGGCCGTCGCACCGGCGTGCGACGCACGCTCAGCACGATGAGACGCGCCCACCCGGCGAACCTCTCCGACGAGGTGGTCGATGACGCCGCCCGGTACCGTGCCGCGCTCATCGTCAACCCCACGAAGACCGATGTGCACAACCTGGCCTCCACCGCCGAGGCGATCTGCCGTTTCGAGGGATGGAACCCTCCGCTCGTGCTCGAGACCACCCCTGAGGACACCGGCGAAGGTGCCGCGATCCGCGCCCTCGACGAGGGGGTCGACGTCGTCATCGCCGCCGGCGGGGACGGCACCATCCGCGCTGTCGCCTCGGCGTTGGCAGGGACATCGACCCCGATGGGGATCGTGCCGTTGGGGACCGGGAATCTGCTCGCCCGCAATATCGACCTCGTCCTCGACAAGACCGAGTGGGCGCTGCGGATCGCCCTGTGGGGACGCAATCGCGAAATCGACGTGGGGACGGCGAAGACCGATCCGGACGGCGATACCCATATCTTCACCGTGATGACCGGGCTCGGCTTCGACGCCGCGGTCATGGCCGACACCAGCGACGACCTCAAGGCCCGCCTCGGCTGGCTCGCCTACGTCGAAGCCGGATCACGGAAACTCACCGGCAAACCCAGTCATGTCAAGGTCACGTTCGACGACGAATATCGGGTCTCGGCGAGGGTCCGTTCGGTGCTCGGCGGCAATTGCGGCCGTCTGCAGGGAGGCATCCAGCTGCTGCCGCAGGCAGTCATCGACGACGGCATGCTCGATGTGCTCATCGTCAGCCCGAAGAACCTCGGCCAATGGGTCGGGGTGCTCGCATCGATCGCCGGCCGGCGGGCCTCACGCGGGCTGCACACGAACATCCGGAAGTGCCGCAAGGTCGTCATCGAAGCCGGTGATGACGTTGATATCCAGCTCGACGGGGATCCGCTGGGTCAGTCGTCGTACCTCGAGATGGAGGTCGCCCCCGCGGCTCTGACCGTCCGTGTGCCGACCGTCGAACAGCGCAAGCAGATCCGCGCCGAGGCGTGGCCGGTCTAGCTCGGAACCGCTGAGTTGGCGCGGGCGACGATTCCTCTCGCCGAGGCGGCCCCGACAGTCATTCCTTTACCGACCAGTAGGTCACGAAACGGTAAAAGGAATTCACCTAAGCGTTACAGCAATTACACCTGAACAAAACGTACAGAAATAGTTTGGAAAACCCTCAGAACCTAGGATGAGTGCCGTATCACACCCCTCGCCACAGAGATTGAAGGCACACCCATGAAGAAGATCATCCTCGCGCCGGCAGTCGCGCTCGCATTCACCGGGCTTGTCGCGAGCCCGGTCGCCGCCGCGGAATCGGCGTCCGCTCAGTCGGCAACCACGCAGACTGCCGAGCAGAAGAAGGCCGAAGCCGACAAGGCCAAGAAGGAAGAGGCCAAGAAGGCCGCAGCTGAGAAGGCCGAAGCCGAGAAGAACGCAGCGGCAGAGAAAGCGGCTGCCGAAAAGAAGGCCAAGGAGAAAGCCGAAGCCGCCAAGAAGGCCGCTGACAAGAAGAAGGCGGATGAGAAGAAGGCCGCCGAGGACAAAGCGGATAAGAAGGACGAGGCAAAGACGCCTCCGAAGAAGGTCGACCCGAAGCCCGCTCCTGCCCCCAAGGACGAGGACAAAGACGCCAAGGACGACGACAAGTCCGAGGACGAGGCCAACCCGATCAACGCCTCGGTGCAGGTGACCTCGGGTGAGGTCACGGCCGAAGAGCTCGCCGAGGAAGGCGTGACCGTCAAGGTCACCGACCTGGAGAAGGGCGACAAGGTCTCGGCGAAGTCCGGACTGACCGGCCCGGCTGTCACTGCCCAGGGTTCGACCGCGACGATGAAGCTGCGCTCAGCCAAGGAAGTCACCCAGGAGTCGGTGTCCTTCGCAGTGCAGGTACAGCGTGAAGGCACGGCACCGGCAACCGAAACCAGCGTGGTCCCGCTGGCCGAAGACCCCGAGGCTCCCGAGGTCGACCCGAAGGTCTCGCTCAACACCGACAAGATCTCGC
>OMJG01001606.1_pt1 | contig 12689 bp, 7 predicted proteins | sample 1646431 | NCBI WGS metagenome assembly OMJG01 (sample SAMN03771674, study PRJEB25209) | food metagenome | isolation source: Cotija cheese | place: Mexico:Jalisco,Michoacan | collected 2011-12-12 | reverse complement strand
CAGGGTTGTAGCCTAACATAGCTGTTAAACCTTGAGAGATATATTTAGTTTCAACGAATACGCAGCTCCTCTAACTTTATTAAGGTAAAATTGATCGTATATTCTCGTTTGTTGCTTTACGTTTTCAATCCGCGCAATCGCACTTATTAATTTCAGTTCACGCACTCGTGTAGAGTGCGACAATCGCCTTGTTGTAGTAATCCACCATTTGATAAATTTCAATTCACGCACTCGTGTAGAGTGCGACTCGTTCACTATATAATTTTTCTCCACTACGATATATTTCAATTCACGCACTCGTGTAGAGTGCGACATACGGTACCAATGGTCACTGCTGCCTTTTTAAAATTTCAATTCACGCACTCGTGTAGAGTGCGACCAGTTGGTTATGGCAGACCGTTTGAACTTATTCAAATTTCAATTCACGCACTCGTGTAGAGTGCGACGCAGTAGTGATGAGCCAATTTAACATTATCCCAAATTTCAATTCACGCACTCGTGTAGAGTGCGACAAATTTGGGCAGAACATTCCAATGGAGATAAGGTTATTTCAATTCACGCACTCGTGTAGAGTGCGACTGGGTAAAATTTTAAACGGAACGCTGTTAAAACTGTTATTTCAATTCACGCACTCGTGTAGAGTGCGACAGTTTCCAATGTCACTCACTTTAGATCTAATCGTCATTTCAATTCACGCACTCGTGTAGAGTGCGACGTACAGACTGGTGAAACTTTAGGTACGATTGCTAAATTTCAATTCACGCACTCGTGTAGAGTGCGACGTCTAACATGAAGCACACAAAGTTTTTATATGGTATTTCAATTCACGCACTCGTGTAGAGTGCGACTTCTTTTCTTGATAAAGTCAGCGCGGTCTAAATAATTTCAATTCACGCACTCGTGTAGAGTGCGACTCTGTTTATATTGTAGCTACTCAACAATGAAATAATTTCAATTCACGCACTCGTGTAGAGTGCGACGCATAAATTTTGTGTACACCTCGGACTAATCGCGATTTCAATTCACGCACTCGTGTAGAGTGCGACAGTAGCACCATTTGGAATGAATAAGTTATCAAAAATTTCAATTCACGCACTCGTGTAGAGTGCGACATTTGAGGTGAGGGGATGGGTCGAGTCTAAAAAAAATTTCAATTCACGCACTCGTGTAGAGTGCGACGTGGAAGGCATAATAGCTGTACCAATATTCCCCTATTTCAATTCACGCACTCGTGTAGAGTGCGACTTTGTTTGTTCCTGTGGTATAACTGTGCCTATGTGATTTCAATTCACGCACTCGTGTAGAGTGCGACCCTTTAGTGCCTACCTTTTCGATATATCCCTCAGATTTCAATTCACGCACTCGTGTAGAGTGCGACATCTAAAAATTTAGGTATCGCTTCATTGATACTTATTTCAATTCACGCACTCGTGTAGAGTGCGACTGATAATTGGGACTACCGAAAGGAGTTGTATGGTATTTCAATTCACGCACTCGTGTAGAGTGCGACATTAGCAACCTTATCAGATATTCATTATGGATATATTTCAATTCACGCACTCGTGTAGAGTGCGACTAGAACAGTTGAGAGAAGCTTGTCACACATTTAGAATTTCAATTCACGCACTCGTGTAGAGTGCGACCGCGGTTATTTTCATCTACCCAGCCATTCAGGATAATTTCAATTCACGCACTCGTGTAGAGTGCGACGGACAGTATGATTTTGGCTTATTGGAGCTGTATTATTTCAATTCACGCACTCGTGTAGAGTGCGACCAAAGTGATATTCGGTGATGTGATTAAACAATATCATTTCAATTCACGCACTCGTGTAGAGTGCGACATATCATCTAAGTGTTCCCTTAAATTAGTACCGTCATTTCAATTCACGCACTCGTGTAGAGTGCGACTAAAAGGAGAGTAATATAAATGGTACAAAAACGAATTTCAATTCACGCACTCGTGTAGAGTGCGACAAACAACGTGGCTGATATAGACACCTATTTATGGATTTCAATTCACGCACTCGTGTAGAGTGCGACATATCGAGTTTTGGCAGAGTAAGAAGTGTGGATAATTTCAATTCACGCACTCGTGTAGAGTGCGACTAGTTGGTGTTTGTGATGAAACTGAGGTGTTATTATTTCAATTCACGCACTCGTGTAGAGTGCGACAACAACGCAATACAAGTTTAATCTAACAGTTTACGATTTCAATTCACGCACTCGTGTAGAGTGCGACTGGTAAAGACGTATGGCATTGGGACTTTCATCCAATTTCAATTCACGCACTCGTGTAGAGTGCGACGTACTTTATACCGCTTTAAAGGTTTCGACTTAGAGATTTCAATTCACGCACTCGTGTAGAGTGCGACATACTTCTGGTACTGGTGGAGAAGCGCTATTGTGATTTCAATTCACGCACTCGTGTAGAGTGCGACTGTCGCCGAACTCGTCGGCTTCTTCGTACCAAATATTTCAATTCACGCACTCGTGTAGAGTGCGACAGAAAAAAACTCTAAAATCTTATTGAAATTAGCTATTTCAATTCACGCACTCGTGTAGAGTGCGACACTATTAAATGAAGCAGTAACAAGTGGAATACCTATTTCAATTCACGCACTCGTGTAGAGTGCGACGAGCACTGATGACGTCTGTGTCTGTTAATTCTTGTTATTTCAATTCACGCACTCGTGTAGAGTGCGACGATATAATCGTATTTCTAGCTAACCCCTCGATGTATTTCAATTCACGCACTCGTGTAGAGTGCGACCTGCTAGCTTTAGAACTAACTTGTTCACTAGATCCATTTCAATTCACGCACTCGTGTAGAGTGCGACGCGAAGAAAAAACTAATCATCATTGGGGATGGACTATTTCAATTCACGCACTCGTGTAGAGTGCGACAGGTTGACGGACAGCAAGTGCTAGCTGTTGTGGTATTTCAATTCACGCACTCGTGTAGAGTGCGACGATATAAGCCGATTCTGTTCTGACCAATCTAGTTATTTCAATTCACGCACTCGTGTAGAGTGCGACACAAATCACCACAATAAGACCCACAAATAAAAACATTTCAATTCACGCACTCGTGTAGAGTGCGACGGACTTCCCTGTTCCAGCTCCCCCAATCAGACATATTTCAATTCACGCACTCGTGTAGAGTGCGACGAATGCTTCAAATGGTTCTGATTGCAGTAAGCTGTTATTTCAATTCACGCACTCGTGTAGAGTGCGACCTGCACCTTTCGCATTGATCCATGTATAAGCCAGCATTTCAATTCACGCACTCGTGTAGAGTGCGACTACAGCTCTGGCCATTTATTGTGCCAATTCTCTGGATTTCAATTCACGCACTCGTGTAGAGTGCGACTAATTTAGAAGAGTTCGTTATTGCTAACCTAATCATTTCAATTCACGCACTCGTGTAGAGTGCGACTAAAATCACGATGGGTAATCATATCAATCAACTGATTTCAATTCACGCACTCGTGTAGAGTGCGACAGGTAATGCGAGTTCTGAAGTTATGCGGGCTTTAATTTCAATTCACGCACTCGTGTAGAGTGCGACTCTCAATAAGTCAAGACCCACTGTTGTCCACACGATTTCAATTCACGCACTCGTGTAGAGTGCGACTTAACGTGACTTGCAAACGAGTAGCCAAAGAAGAATTTCAATTCACGCACTCGTGTAGAGTGCGACGTTACCAGTCAGATGAGATACATGCTGACGGAGCTATTTCAATTCACGCACTCGTGTAGAGTGCGACCTAACGAAAGCACTATATTCGTCGTTTCTAATAACGATTTCAATTCACGCACTCGTGTAGAGTGCGACGTGATTCGCTTGCTGGAATGTAATGTTTTGTCTATTTCAATTCACGCACTCGTGTAGAGTGCGACTGCTCTTTTTACTGGTTTTTCATCAAACCTGTACCGAAAAAGAAACTAAAAAGGCTCTTTTTATAACTTTAAAAATATAATCGTAGTCATTTTCTCCGCGACTGCACCATAAAAAAATGTGCATACAAGGTTCGCTTTCTAGAATAAAAGAATATCTTCATCCGGATTATAAGAATCATCTCGCCCTAGGGTTTCAACACGACGTGTCCAATGTTTACCCAGGAGATAAAATCTAAGTGAGTCAGTCTCTAAATCAATTATACTCTCTAATTTGGCTTTAAGGCTAACAAATTGACCCGGATCTACACTACATTCAAATACAGAATTTTGAACTCTTTGACCAAAATCCACACAAGTCTTGGCTACATGTCGTAGTCTTTTACGACCTGCACTTGTTTCAGTATTCACATCATATGTTACTAATACCATCATTAAAATCACCTACTTAGCTAATAAATGGTGGATACTTTTCAATATCTCCTCGAATATATCTAGATAATAATTGTGATTGGACGTATGGAACCAAACCTAATGGCATTTTCCCCTTGGTAAAAGGATGCCTGACTTCAACTTGCTTTCGTTTTTGCCAAGCAGCTAAGATTTTTTCGCGTCCTTTATCATTTAATAAAGTAGCGCCATTTTCTTTAACTTCAAAATCAGTTTTACTAATTTGACCTCGATTAATCATTGATAATACAAATCTATCACCAAGATAGGCTCGTAATTCTTCAACCATGTCAAGAGCCAACCCTATACGTCCTGGGCGATCCGCATGAAAGAAACCAACATACGAATCTAAACCAACTGTTTCTAATGCTGCTTGCATTTCATAAGACAACAGCGCATATACAAACGAAAGCATTGCGTTTACCCGGTTAAGTGGTGGCCTTCTTGACCTCATCACAAATTTAAAGTCATCACTATCTTTTAAGATTAAACTATCAAAATTTTGAAAATAAGTTCTAGCCGCGTCCCCCTCTATACCACGAAGCGAATCTTTATTCTGGCATACTTGAACTGCTTCTAAAGTATCTAATAATTCATCACAGATTGTTTGAATTTTTTCAACATCTATTTTTTCTTTGTGATCTCTTAATAATCGTAAATATATTTTTCGACTATTGATAATCTTTGCTTGAATAAATAGTTTTGAGATTTCTAATGAGCGATCATCATCCGCTATCCGATACTGCTCCCGTCTCAATAGCACATTCCCATTAGTTGTCCCGATAAACTTCCCACACATTCTACCTGTTGGTGATAAGAAGGTTATCGAAATATTATTTTCATTACATAATCGTATAACTTCAGGACTTGCACCAATATAATTGAAACATACTACGCCTTCCAAAATATGAATTGGAAATCTTGCCTTTATTTTTCCTTGATCCTTTATAACAATATTTTGTCTGTCACGCGCTAAATAGTACTCTTCATTGGTTACATATAGTGTGTTCAAAAGCTTTCTCATAATTTATCCTCATCTAAATTTGAAAACATATACTGATTAATATCTTGATGATTCCGGAGAACATGGGCCATACTAATATCATTTAATGAACTACCGCTATCACATTTACACTCTTCTGGTGGAATTGTTATTTGTTTATTATATAGATCATGCATTTCATCTGCTAATTGATATACTAAATCACGATACTCATTTGTTATATCTACTTTTAGACGTTTATTAGTCTGTGCATAATAGATATAGGAAACTGGTATATTAATCTTTAGCGCTTCTTCAAGACAAATGACTTCTGCCACTAATTGAACGATGTCATATAAATCCTTTTTTGGTTTTCCTCGCTTAAATTCAATAATTTCTGGTTGCCATAATCCTCTTCTATTAGCAATTTTCACTCCTGAATTCTCTGTTAAATTAAATTCTACAACATCTAAAATACCATTCATTCCTAGTCTAGAAGAACTTACAGGCATAGCTCGTGAGAAAAAACGGCCTTTCCTCTTTTCTTTAAGGTAGGGATTATCTGCTTTTTCATGTAATAGTTGTCCTTCAATAGTATATTGATTATCAGCCCATTGCTGTTCAATATGAATTAAACTCCATTGACGTTTACAATAATAAAAATGCTGAATACCTGAAAGCATCAGGTATTCATCCTCACTATAAACTTTATAATCCTTGGAAATGTTCAATTTCAACACCTTTTTCTTTCAGTTGTTTTACTCCTTCCTCGCTTAATTTAATTTCATAATCCTCGTAATTTTCAACCTCTAGCGTTGTTAAGTTATTATACTGAAGCATATCAAATATTTTTCCACTCGAAATTTGTCCTAATGTATCAGGATGTGTAAACCAGAAAATATCTCTTATAGTCATTGAACCTTCAGGGCGAGCAGATGACGCATCATTAACAAATAAAGTGCGGATGCTTTCTTTTACACTCTCCGCATCTTCTTCAGAAAATCCTGTCTTCTCTGCAAAATATGGATTAATGCTACCTTTAATTAGATAGACACCGAAATCTATATATTGTTTTGAACCAATTGTATCTGAAGATCTAGATTTTCCTTCTTTTGGATCCATACTGTTTGCGCTACGGGTGATTTGCATCGAAACAGATTCAACTGGTGATAAACTTTTAGCCATTGAAATAGAGACCGGACCTCTAATGCCTAAAGATAGTTTATTGTATGTAAAAACTTGACCAAACGTACGCACATCTAACCAACGTCTACAAGCATCCTCATAAATTTTATCTAGATCCTTTTCAGTATCAAAAACAGCATTATATCTTTGATTTAATGATTTATATTCATCTGTGGCTCTATCGCTTGACTGCACAAAAATCGACTCACCTAAATCTTGTAATCTATTACGAACTTTTCGTTTAATGGAAACGTCGCTCATTACACCGTATCCACGTGAATCGGTACGTGGGTAATTACCTGCTAACGGATCTCCATTAGGATTCGCATTACGTACCTCAACTAAAGTTATGAAATCAATTTTGTTATTTAAAGTAGTCATATCATTTCCTCCTATAATTCAGCCTTTTCTTCTTTTTTACTTATTTGTGCATTTTTATCTTTTGCAGTATATAAAGCTTTTCTTTGACTATAGTAGCCAAATATAAATTCTTCATCTACCGATTGATTTCTCTCTCTTGCTGTCAGTCCCATATCCTCTATATCGTTAATAATATCTCCTAAATATTGATTGTAATACCGATATAAGCCATAAGAATTTTTTTTCATTCTATCCATATAAGGTTGGATACTTCTTCGAATAATCACGTGTGTTTGTTCAGGAAAATTCATATATTGACTCCAATATTTTTCCATATTGGTTAATTTATTCTTTTCATTTTCAGGTGAAGCATTTAATTCAATAGCTTCATAAAGTGCTGCTAATCGACCATAAAGATACGATCTATTTTTATTATGCTCATCCAATTCTGATTTCACTTCTTTCTGTTTATAATCCCATTGGTACTTTTTAAATAAACTACAAGCTGTTTCAACCAAATTTAACCAAGTATTTTTATATGTGACTCTTTTTTGTAAATTATGTTGCATTTGCTGAATAATGTTTAAAGGTATCCGTTGTCCATCAATAATACATCTCACAAGATTTTCTATAACATTATTAACCATCTCATCTTTACGTAAAACGATACGATCATTTTCAAAATGACCATAAGTGCGAAGGGCTATTTGATAAAGGGATGGACTCATAATCTTTTTATACTGACCAGATCCATACTGCCAGTTTGTAGTGGCATACCAAGTCGATAGTTTATCCGCTAGATCACTCATATTCAGTTCCCTAAAATATTTGATAGATACTCGACCATTACTTACTTTAGATAATTCCGCTACAAAATATTGTGCATTTTGAAAATCATATGTCTTATACTTCAGATAACCGCTAATAGCATTAGTAATTACATTAGCTTGCTCTTCATTAATTGTATAATCATCAGCATTTCTTTCTAGTTCTTCGAAAATTTCAAAGATTTCTTCAACACTATTCTGATCTTCTTTGGAAAATACTTGTTTTTCTGTAATATCAATCTTAACTTCATCAATATTTTGACTTGACCATAATAAGAATAGAGAGTCATTTTTTAATCTGATAGATGTATTACTATTTTCCGATAGATATTTAATCATGTTATGGATTTTTTGTGAGGTTTCATATCCAATACTTATTAATTTAGTGCCATCTTGAATTCGTCCTTTATATGTTTCCTTATGGTTACTTACTGAAATTAATTTGGCTGTACCAAATAAAGGTCTATGTTTATCGCTACAATAAGTTAATTCCCCGCTTATATCACATATATTCTGTGGTTTCGAACGATTCATTTCTCTAACATAATCTACATATGATTGATGTAGTGTTTGATCTGTTGAAACACTTTCGTCTGCGCCCATCTTTGTTTGAAGCTTAAAGGTTAAAAATAATTTCTCTGGTATTTTCTCTTTCTTTTCTTTGCCATTATCCAAATAGGTGACTATGATATTCTTCTTTTCTATAATGTAAGTTGATTCAGGCCAAACACCATTCACCACGTCTTCAACAAGTGTATTTTTTAATACATATTGGTAGATTGCCTTCAAAAATACGTTGTTTGAATCGTAGGCTTGCCAGCTAGAAATTTCATGCAAATATATATCATGTTTTTCTTGATCAAATGTATTGGTTACATAAGTGAGACCATCACTAATAGGATGAGCTGCCGGTGAACTTGATCGAACAATAGATTTTTCAGTAATAGGAAAAATTATCGTATCATCTTTAGGTAAATATGCTGCCGTGATAAATGTACCATCTTCATCAATTGTTATTTCTACAATATCCTTAGCTGTGGCTGCACGTTTATTTGAATGAAATACAGGGAGTAATACAGCCCTACCTGGTTGATTTAAATTCTTTGTATCATCAACTTCACCCTGTTCTAGTAAGTGTTCATAAGTATTATACAAACTTGTTAATAAACTCAATCTTCTCCCTCCTTCAATCCATATTTCTCATATACCTGGTCAACTGACTCTATATCGTCTATAGAAAATTCTTTAAAATCATAGTCATTCACTTCATGGTGAATACTTGTTTCTTCAGGCCTATCAAAAGTAATAATGCCATTCTTCATGATTATGGGTGTTAGATTTGCGATTAATTTATCAACCTCTTGCTCATCATAAGCTTCATTTGGATAAGTAAAACTATGAAACATAATGCCCATATTCATTGCTTCTACGTCATCATAATAGGTCTTTTTACTTTCATACGCCCCTTTTGTGAGTCTTTCTACAAAACCTACACATTCTCTTCTACCAAGAAATATGTCTCTACGCCCTCCTCGCTCCAATGATCTTAATAATATTTGTTGATGTTTAATTTCATTTCGATCTTTTTCTAGTTCTGGATAATTCAAGTTCCACTCAAAATGAAACTTCACATAATACTCTACATTAGTTAGATATGTGTAGTAGCTTAAATCATTGCCTCCCTTCATCAAAATAGGCCGTGCACCAATCGTTTCAGTCGTCATCGGATTAATGATTTTAACTTCATCTACAAAATACTGTAAAGTTGGTTTCCAATAAACGCTAGATATAATACCTTTTAAAGCTTGATAGGTAGGAATCTGATAGGAGAATGCCTCTCCCCCACCTTTTGTTGCAGGATCTGTAAAAATTGCATAATCACCATAAATACGCATATAAAATGGTTTTGATTTAAATTCTTCCAAAAATATACCTCCTTGTCTTTAATAACTGAGTAACTGTAATTCGTTCGCATTTAAACCGATTTGCTCATCATAATTTTCAGCCAATAATATATATATGGGTTGATCAAAGAAATCTAGACGTTCAATATATGTATCTAATTTATCAATAGAATGAACACTTATCGTAAATTTTTGGAGTGCTTTCAATTTATCTTTCACTATTTCAGCATCATAATCATTGACTGCCTCCCTAAGTTCATCTACTAATTCCTCACTGCTTTCTTCAGGATTTTCTTGATTCGTCCAATGAATAATTACTGCATCTGTCCTCTCTCTAATTAATGAGAAAGCACGACTTGCTAAGTCGAAATCTTGCATTAATAACTTCCTCTTATATTCAGATTTAATATTACGTTTATACTTGTTAGCTCCCAAGATCTCCACTAACGAAAAGGTATTTTCTGCCTTTTGCTTAGACTGTACTATTTGATAATGATTGTCTACGAAGAAAGTATATCCCATATTCAACTTATTTTTAGACTCAGTCGAAAATAATTTATTATAATATCGAAGTCTAAGTGATTCTAAATCAAATACTTGTCTATAACCTTGAATATTTTCTGCCTTCATAGCAGCATAAGTAGCATCTTTTGCTTTATCAATTGCTTCTATTACTTTAGTATTTTCTTCTTCATAATTAAATACTTTAAATAGTCCCTTATCCAACCTAGCATTTCGATTACACCTTCCAGCTGCTTGGATTAAAGAATCAACGCCACTAGTGGTTCTGTAAACGACGTCAAAATCGAAATCCACACCGGCTTCTACCAATTGTGTAGAAATAACCACTATTTTTTGATCACGTTTTTCAAGGCTCTCTTTAATCACACGAATCCTATGTAATCGATGTGCACTGGCTAAATTAGTAGTTAAATAAAACACTTCTTTATCATCTTGTTGAGATAACAAATCATAAATGGCTTTAACAGCCTTTTTCGTATTCATAATCACTAAAACAGAACTATAGTCGTTTAAGTCACTCTCTATTTCTGCTAGTAGTTCTTTACTTGTTATTCCCTGATCACGATTTTGAATCAAGTTAATTGCTTGAACACGCTCAAAGTTCTCTGATTCCTTTGGTGATATCTCCACCAAATCAGGATTCATAGAGTAATCCATACGATAATCTAATTCCTTTAAATCATAAGTAGGCTGTGTCGCTGTACATAAGATTATGTTTGCTTTCATTACATTTTTTAAATAATTTATCATTAAATTAAATATATAAATATTTTCTGTTGATAAACTTTGAACTTCATCTATTATAATGACACTGTTTGCTAACTGATGGAAACGTCGCAGGTTGCTAGACTTTCCTTTAAATAAGGTATTAAAAAACTGTACCATAGTAGTCAGAATAACTGGAGCATCCCATGAATCCATAATATAGTCTTTGTATAAGGAAGCTATTTCATCTTCTTCATTACCACTACTTTCTTCAATAATATTGGAATGATGCTCTAAAATAGCCTTATCATCTAAGTTCAATGTATGTCTGATATCCTCAGCATTTTGCTCTAATACGGATAAGAATGCTGTGATATAAAAAATATGTTTTTTCTTATATTTTCTTGCATTGTTAATAGCATATCGAAGTGAAGCCTGAGTCTTCCCTGACCCTGTAGGCATAGATAATGTATACACGCCACTTTCTTTATCTAAACCTTCCTCTTTTAATGTTTTGGAAAATCGCGTCCTAGCTTGATTAATCAAGCTTTCATCTTGCTTTCCGGCAAAATATTCTGCCTGTTCTTCAACATGTTTTAAACCTATATCCCATTGGTGCAGTCTATATTTTTCTGAAATTCGTCCAACAGTTATTTCCGTTACAGAATTTGCAGAATCAAAAATATCTCCTTCTTTTAAAATTGATAACATTAGTCGAATAGTTGCATGAATAAAAAATAATAATGCATTCATTTTATTGCTTTGGTTATCTGCAATACTTACTTTAGTAGCCATCTTTTCACGATATATTGAAGAAAATTCTTTGAGTGCTAGCTGATAAATTTTCTGTAAATTTAAGTTATCGATCAAGTGATCTTCTAAATACTCAACAAAGGGTAAAACTTCTCCATTAAAATTATATTGAGGATCTTCATCATATTTATATCTTTTCTCCATCATGTATTCACCAGATTTAACAACATCAAATAAACCATGATGACTATAAATAACATACGGTAATATCTCTTTCAGAATTCGATCTTCTTTTACATACCTGTTATCTTTTGCTCCTAGATAATCCAAAATAAATTTCCCGCCTGCAGAAGAATGATTCACCTGCTTTTTATCATTATTAACCAAGTGTGACTGAAAACGTTCACAAGATTTTCCAACATCATGGAGCAACCCCACTAAATACATAGTATAAGGCATATCAATTTTTTTACCTTCATGGTTGCAATAGTCTGCAACTGCCAAAGAATGTTCAAGTAAGGTTTGCTTAGCACCAGTTTCATGATTGTAATGTGCTAATAATTTATCTGGTCCGTTCACATCTTTTCCCTCCATTCAGTTAAAGGATAATTACAAGCGTTATATAATTAAAAATATTATATATGGAATTTTAACTTATTTGTATATAAATACTACTTTTTCATACGACAAATACGATAAAGTTTGAAAAATTTATTTTCCAAACATCATTTTGGTTTAGAATAATTCAATTATGTACTAATTAGATAAATTAATTTTTTATATCCCAATTTTTATATAACCATATCTCAATTAATATTTATTACATTGCTCCCTTTTCATTTTAGGTAGGATGAAAAAGAATGTTTAAGTAAACAAAAAAAGCGCACTCCGTGAGTGCGCAATTCCTGAGAATATAATGATCCTATAACTCTTTCAATTCACGTGCTCTACCGAGCATCACATAATATTTTTCAATATTTTTTATTCTACTGATGCTAGGAAATGGTAAACTGGTTGACCGCCATCTACAATTTCAACTTCAATATGTTCGTTAGCCGATTCGACTGCTTCAGCGATTAATTCTGCTGTTGCTTGGTCGGTT
>OMJG01001605.1_pt1 | contig 12689 bp, 13 predicted proteins | sample 1646431 | NCBI WGS metagenome assembly OMJG01 (sample SAMN03771674, study PRJEB25209) | food metagenome | isolation source: Cotija cheese | place: Mexico:Jalisco,Michoacan | collected 2011-12-12 | reverse complement strand
AACTTAAAACGTATTTTTTGAAATCGTTTTTATTTTTTGTTAGGTTGAAAATATAGACAACAAATTATTTAGAAAACTTAGGAAGAGAAGTTATGAAAATCTTTAAGAAAATAATATTATTAACGTGTTCAATTAGTCTTTTATTTTTTATTTTTTCACCAAGCATATTAGCAACAACAAACGAAAACATAGAGACTAAAAAAATAGAATTTGTAAATCAATATTCAGGTATTGACCTAAATAGTAAAAACTTTAATCGTACTCAGATGACTGATAAAGAAAATAAAGCTTATGATGAACTACTTGAAATTATGTATTTAGAAAATATGGATATCGCAATATCTGAAGGATATTCTAAAACTGAATACTTACAGTTAGCAGAAGATATTTTAAGTGGAAACGTAACTTTATCTGAGAATTTAAATTCAAATTCAATTACATATTCAGCAACATCCACTAGAGCAAGTAATGACCACGGTACAATCTCTACCCAATTTTTAGGTGGTGTTCTAAACGGTGTTATTGATTCAGCATTATTAGTTGCAGGTGCTGGTTCTGTATCGGTGCTGATTAAAAAAATGGGCAAAGAAGCCGCTAAAGAATGGATTGAAAAAAATGTTAAGCAAAGTATTATAAAAAAACTTTCTGAACTTGGACTAAAAGAAGCTGGAGTACTCGCTGGTAGTATTGTAGGTGGTATTGTAGACGCATATGTAGATCCTGGATCATGGCTAGCAGAACAAGTTGATGCGAATGATAAAATTCCAAGTAATGGGTATATCGAACTATGGTAAATTTAATAAATATTATTCAAGATAATTATGAGTATATTTTAATAGTAGCTGGAATAATCATAGAAGGATATGCAATTCTAACCTCAAATGATGATGAAAAAAAGACTGGTTGGCTGATAATATCGATTATATTAATTACAATAGGCTGTATTATACGTGCAGTTAAAGCCTTAGATTGATTCATGGGCTATTGTTCACGCACAACTTTTCTAATTAATTGTTGAATATATAACTATCTGTTATACTTTAGATGTGGAGATGTAGTATTTCTTAATAGTAAACACAAAGCCCGACCTATTCTCAGTAGGTCGGGCTTTTTTACACTTTATGTGGCGTAAAGCGTGTGGGTTAGTGACAACTCTTTAATTATCGTCTTTCCTATCCAACCACCAGGAAAATAGTTCAATAACTATTCCAACAAGTATTGGTGCGATAATCAGATGTAGTATTTCTTTAAGCATAGTAAACACCCCCTTAAAGGGCGAGTTGCCATTTAGTAATATACCATATCCAAAATATTTAAATTAAGGGTTGTTCATAGCGTTTTAGATATGTTTGCATACAAATAACCCTATAATAGTTTTAAAACGCCTATAACCCCCTAATTTTTCAATTTAAAAGGCAGTTAGTGTGATTTAAATCATATTAGATAAAATTATAGCTAAATAAGCAAAACACGTTATCTATCCCCTTTAATTTACTTCTGATCTTATTTCAGGGGTTTGTTAAGGGTATTAACCCTTGACCATGCGTTAGCATGCTAGTAAATGCAGTAGCTTACGCAAAATTACTTAGATTTTCAAATAATCTCATACAACAATTCCCCCTTTTTCTTGAAAATAAGGGGTTTAAGGGGCTTTGCCCCTTTTTTTAATGGCTTGCGTCAGCAAGGCGTCCTTTTTTCTTTTCTCTTTTTTTATTGAAATTCTATTTAAGCAAAATACGATAAATAGATAAATGTTTAATTTATCTATGTTTAGATAATGTTTAGATATATGTTTAGACGATTTTTAGCCCTTGGGAGAGTAAGGGTTAGGCCTCTTTATAAAGAACAAATGTAGCTTCATAAAGAACAAATGTAGCTTCATAAAGAACAAATGTAGCTCTTATAAAGAATAAATGTAGCTCTTAGAGAACAAATAAAATCCTTTTCTTTTTAAAACTTTTTCGTTATTATAAAGAAAAAGTTTTAAAGGAGTTCTTTATGAGAAATGAAGTAGTGAAACATCATAATGATTTAAACAGTATGATAATGCGTAAATGGACATCTGAAGAAATGAATTTTTTCTTTTCGGTACTATCTAAGGCTAGAGAACATGGTACTACTCGTCTTTATTTTGATACTTATGATTTAAAGGAGTTAAGTAATTTTTCAAAAAAACATAATCAAAGATGGGAAGATACTATGGAGAATGTTGCCAGAAAAGTTACTCAATTGAATTATGTCGAAAAGACTGATTATAAAATTAGAGCGATGACTTTGTTTAATTGGTTTGAAGTCGATTTGAAAGATAAAACAGTAGAAATAGAATTATCTAATAATTTTGAATATATCTTAAATAGATTGAGTGCAAATTTTACGACATATGAACTTGCAGAATTTACAGCAATACGTTCCACTTATGCAAAGACAATGTATCGTTTATTAAAACAGTGGCGCACAATTGGTAAAAAAGAATTTAAAATTGAAGAATTTAAAGTACTTCTAGATATGCCAAAGTATTATGGCCCCAGTGAAATTGATAGGGCTATAATCAAACCTACTTTACAAGAATTAAGCCCTTTTTTTAAAAATTTAAAGGTTAAGAAAATAAAAAGAAATACACGTGGAAACCCTGTAACTGGCTATTTATTTACTTGGCAACCTGAACATACTGAACCTTGGTTAGAAAATAAATATGACGAACAACCGCAAAACAATACACCCACATTTGATGATAAATTCACGGAATGGTTAATACGTTATGATGTTGTGTCTAGTAATGACCAGGAACTGGTTGAACAATTTAAATTAGAAGTTTATCCGCTATACCAACAAATTGCCGATAGATCTACACTTGATAATGTGGCAAAACATATCTCTTACGTTGCTCACAAAAAATACACGCACCCCGTTGGTTATTTTAAAAAAGCTGCGAAAGAATATCTCGACAGATTTATATAAAATAATCTCATATTTTCAGCTACCTTATTAATATAGTGATAGAAGCTAATACAACAGTATAGGAAACGCTTTTATTTTGTGATTTATTGTGCTATATTTTGATTGTTAAAAATCTATAAAGGGGTGTTTATTGTGGTAACGAACAAAAAGTTTGCATTAAGTATTATGTTGAGTGGTTTCTTTTTATTAGGTTATGGAAATAACTTAGTTAAAGCTGATGAAGTAAGTAATACTGAAATTTATGATGAAACATATGTTACGGGAGAAATTTTTGGTTCGGGAAATGAAGAAGACTACAACGTTGAAATAGAACAAGTAAATAGTAATATATATTCAAATGAAGACGGTACAATTTCGGAAATTCAAAATTATGAAGTTACTTTTGAATTACCCGCCGAGGAACCAAAAGATAATGATGAGATTATAGCATTTAAACCTTTTAAGAAAGCAGCTGAAAATTTCCAAGAATATGTGTCACCTAACGCTTATGCCGTTGTGCGATCTTCTTCTGAAGTATCTGGTGGCATTAAAGCTAATTTATCAGTAGATTTTTCTAAGAATTCTACAGGTTATGTAAGGATTAATAGAGTTTATGGTTCATGGGTTCCGACTAGTGGTCTTTACTATACAACAAATAGAGGTGTCAGATATGGCATTAATTATCAAGCTAGTTCACCTACTGTTCGCCCAGGTACCTCTTTTAATATTATTCCTTCAGATAAAAAATACAGAGCTAGTGGAGTTGGTTTATCAGGCGCGACATCTTGGGCTACAGGACGTGTATATGGTATGAACGGAGAACACGAAATCGAGGTTAGCGTAAGATTTTAATAGAGAGGTATTAGAAAATGAGAAAAAAAACTTTTATGCTTTCCTATATTTTAGTCCCTTTTATAATTTTGTTGTTTACCACTTATGTAAATATACAAAGATTTTTCTCTAGATTTGATGCTGTGGAAGTAACTATTGGAACATTTATAGTCGTGATTATTTTTATATTACTCTATTTACTGACTTATTTTAATAATTTTTATGATATAAAAATCCAGATTATATCTATAATTTTATTAATAGTTTATATAATTATATCTTACGATAATCGAGTTAATTTTTTTTCATTTAATCGCCTGTATATAATCCCTATAATTGCTTTTTACTTATCAAATTTTATTATTACTTATTTTAATAAAAGAAATGATGTTATAAAAAATTAACCGTAAGAAAGCCCCCTGACGAAAGTCGAAGGGGGCTTTTGTTATTTTGAGTTTTTGTAGGCGACAATTTTGGAGACCACAAAAACCTCAAATGGTATCAGCTAATTGCACCATAAGGGTGCGCTGATACTCGGCTCTTTTGAGCCGAGAGAGCCGTCTGCAAGACCCCTCGGCGAGCCCACCTTTACGAAGTAAAGTATAGTGAGTTATACTTTACATGGAAGCTGTCCCGAAGTTAGGAGTGTTTATATGTCATTTGTAGTGGCGAGAATGCAGAAGGTAAAATCAGGAAATTTAGTTGGGGTAGGTAATCATAATCAGAGAAATACAGACAATCATTCCAACAAAGATATTGATGTTGAACGGTCACATTTAAATTATGACTTAGTCAATCGGACAGAAAATTATAAACGAGATATTGAGCAATTTATTAACGACAACAAATCAAGTAGTCGTGCTGTCAGAAAAGATGCTGTATTAATAAACGAATGGATCATAACTTCTGACAACCAATTTTTTAAAGATAAAGACGATAAAGAAATTAAAGATTTTTTTGATACTGCGAAATCATATTTTGCGGACAAATTTGGCGATAATAATATCCGCTTTGCTCAAGTTCACTTGGACGAAACGACACCGCATATGCACTTAGGAATTGTGCCGTTTAATGACGAACACAAGCTATCAGCAAAGACTGTTTTTAATCGTCAAGCCTTACAAGCGGTACAAGACGAGTTGCCAAAGTATTTAAATGAGCGTGGTTTTGAGCTTGAACGTGGCGAAAAAGGGTCAGAGCGTAAAAATTTAACGGTGCCTGAATATAAAAAGGCAAAGGACGAATTAAAAGAGATGACTACCACGCTGGAACAGCGAAAGTCAGAAGTTTTAGCGTTATCGAACGATAAAGCACCAACAATCAAGAAAGAAAGTTTAGATTTAAAAGACGAAACGAAAACGGTCAAAGTACCAAGTGGCGAAACCATTGGTATTGGTAAGTTGCGACATGAATTTACGAAAAATGAAGAACGAAAAACAGGAAATGTGATTATCCCTGAAGATAAATTAAATGCCTTAATACAAGGCTATGAAGATTTATATAAATCGAATGAGAAACTAAAGAAATATGCGGAAACTGATTTACCTAAACGGATTGAATATGTAAAAGAAAAATACAAGGAAGTAGTGCGTGATTACAATGATTTGGTGAGTAAGAGTAATCGGAATATTGAAAAAATTGAAGATTTAGAAAAAGAAAATAAATCGCTTAAAAACGAAATTAAGGGCATTTACAAAGGTTTTAATCAGTTTATGGAAAATACCCTTGGTGCAACTGTTGGACAAGCTAAAAAGCTCATGAATAACCTTGTGAGCGAAATTAAAGAGTTTGTAAAAGGTGGCGAGTTTGAAAAAATTCATAGAAATGAAACTCGAACACGAGATAGAGATGAATTAAGTCGTTAGAAGCTCATATTTGCGTTCTAAGACGTTTTAAATCAATTCGAGTATATTTATACCTGTTAGGTCTTTTCGTCGGCATAAGCGTTAAAAATGGCAATAGAAAAAGCAGCAAGGGCGAACGTAGTGAGTGCATTTACCCTTGCAGCTTTTTTTGTTGTCATTTAGCTTTTGCAAACCGACAGAAAAGCCAACAGGTATGACTGTTTACTCACTTTTCAGAGGCATGATCAAACGCATTGCGTTTGTGGGTGTGGGCAAAGCCCACGGTCTTATTGTTTTAGAAATTGGGAAATAAACTGGGGGGGGAGATTTTGAAAAAATCGACCAACTTCTGGGGGGTACTACGACCTATACCCTTTAATTTTCTTCTGAACGTATTTCAGGGGTTTGTTAAGGGTGTTAACCCTTGACCATGCGTTAGCATGCATTCAAATGCAGAAAATTTAACAAAATTACTTAGATGTTCAAGGTTTTTGGTCATTCAAGACTACTTTTTCTTGAACATAAGGGGTTTAAAAGGGGCAAAGCCCCTTTTTTTAATGGCTTGCGTTAGCAAGGCTTCCTTTTTTATTTTTAGAAAAAACCTCAGGGGTGATTTAGAGAAAATACGATAAATAGATAAATATGTTTAATTAATCTTTGTTTAGATAATGTTTAGATATATGTTTAGCTGATTTTTAACCCTTGGGAGAGTAAGGTGTACGGCACTTTTATTGGGACAAATTGTTGGTTATTAAGGACAAATTGTTGGTTATTAAGGACAGATTGTTGGGTTCATTTGGGACAAATTGTTGGTTTATTGAGTCAATATAAAAATTTGACCTAAAAACATTTTTATAATAATATTTGAGTCACGAAAAGGAGCGCGACTCAAATGAAAAATGAAGTAGTAAAATATCATAATGATTTAAATAGTATTAATATGCGAACATGGACTTCAGAAGAAATGAATTTTTTCTTTTCAATCATAGCTAAAGTACGTAATAAAGGTACGCGAGAAATAAAGTTAGATAAATTTGAACTAGCTGAGTTAGCTAACTATTCTGTTGCAAACAATAAAAGATTCCAAGATACCATTGAAAGCCTTGGAAAAAAAGTAGCTAATATTCACTATATTGAGCGGACTTCAAATTCATTTGAATTAATGAATCTCTTTACTCGTTTTAAATTTGAATGGAACGATGATTTGAGTGAAATGACTGCAATAGTAAAAGTTTCAGAGGTTTTTGAATATGTTGTAAATCGACTTCAAGTAGAATTTACAACATATGAATTAGCTGAATTTACTCATATTCGCTCTACATATGCTAAAACGATGTATCGTTTATTAAAGCAATGGCGAACAATTGGAAAAAAAGAATTCAAAATAGACGATTTCAAATTCTTATTAAATTGTCCTAAGTCTTATAGTACAAGTGATATTGATAAGCGGATTTTAAAACCAGTAATTAAAGAACTAGCTCCTTATTTTAAAAATCTGAAAGTAAAGAAAATAAAGAAAAATACGCGTGGAAATCCTTTAACTGGCTACTTATTTACCTGGAAACCTGAACAAACTGAACCTTGGGTAGAGAATAAATATGACGAACAACCTCAAGAAGACACATCAGAATATAATAATAAATTTACTGAATGGTTAATTTATTACGGTGTCATTTCTCCTGGTGACCAGGAATTGATTGAGCAATTTAAATTAGAAGTTTATCCGCTATACCAACAGCTTGCTGATAGGTCTACACTTGATAATGTGGCAAAACATATTTCTTATGTAGCTCATCAAAAATATTCACATCCTATTGGCTATTTTAAAAAATCAGCTAAAGATTATTTAAAACGGTATTTTGGAAAAAATAGTTGATATGGGGTTATGATGTATCATCATATGAAAATGATAGGAGATTCATAGCATGGGGAATGTAAAAAATGATAAGGTGCAAGTACAGTTACGTTTAACTGCTAATGAACGAGAAAAAATCAAGAAGAATGCTGAAAAAAATAATCAATCGATGAATCGATATATATTAGAAAAAATACTGGTTGATGATAATAAAGATGCTAGCGTAGAAAATACAAATAACTATACAAATTATAGGAATATGCTATCATTTTTTGAATCACAAATACGTGTCAAAGATGAGCAAATTAAATCTTTATCTCAACGTTTAGAATCTGCGCATCGTTTGATTGATCAACAACAACAATTACAATTAAGCACAAATAAGCACATCGAATCATTAGAAAGTGAAAAAAAAGTAAATCAGCAAAGTGAGCATAGTAATCGAAAATGGTGGGCTATATTTTTAAAAAAATAACTTAAGACTCTTGATACAAGCGGAACTAAAAAAAGTTTAGTCCGTAAAGAAATACGAGCTTTTAGCTTTTCGCCAAAAGTATCTTAATAAAAATTAAGTGTTAATTTTTAAATATAACCAGGATATTAGAATGGGTGGAAATATGGATAAATTAAAGTATATAGATTTATTTGCTGGCGTTGGTGGTATTCGTTTAGGTTTTGATGATGAAAATACAGAGTGTGTTTTTAGTTCTGAGTGGGATAAATTTGCACAACAAACTTATGAGGCTAATTTTAGAGAAAAGCCAGCAGGAGATATTAAACAAATAAAAGCTAGTGATATTCCAAATCATGATGTTCTCTTAGGCGGGTTTCCGTGCCAACCTTTTTCCAACATAGGTAAAAGAAACGGATTTTCGGATGAGAATCAAGGAACATTATTTTTCGATATATTAAGGATATTACAATATCATCAACCATCTATGTTTTTATTAGAAAATGTACCAGGAATCCTAACAATTGACGGCGGAAAAACATTTGAAGTAATTATAGAATCTTTAGAAAATGCTGGTTATAATGTTTTTTATGATGTTTTAGATGCTAAAAATTTTGGTTTAGCACAAAATAGAAAACGTGTCATTTTTGTTGGTTTTCATAAAGGTTTAGGAATTGATGAATTTATTTTTCCGGAAGGTAATAATTTCCCTAATCAATATGCCAAAGATATTATTGAAAAAGATGCTGATCCAGTGCGTTATTCAATTTCTAAACACCTTCAAAAAAACTATTTATTTAAGAAAGATGATGGAAGACCTCAAATTATCGATGAAAATTCTGAGTTTCAAGTAAAAACATTAGTTTCTACCTATCATAAAATTCAAAGATTGACTGGTACATTTGTTAGAGGTGGTGAAACAGGTTTAAGATTGTTGTCCGAATTAGAATGTAAAAGGATTATGGGTTTTCCTGATGACTATATTATACCTGTGTCTAGAACCCAAATGTATCGTCAAATGGGGAATTCTGTTGCCATTCCTGTAATTAAAGAAGTAAGCAATGAAATGAAATATTTATATGATAAAGTAAAAAAAACTTATCAGCTGAGGTTAATTATATAAAGATTGGATGAAATAATGACTGGGAAAACGACTGTAATAACAAAAGAAATTTTAGAAAATTTTGATTTTAAGAATTATAAATCTCCTTCGGATTTTATTGAAAAATCTTGGAATTATTATAAGGATTCTTTTGACTCAAATAATAGTATTAATGGTACTATTTTTGAAAATTTAGTTGCTTATGTTTTAGCTTATGAAGGTATAGACAATATTTATGAACAAGCTGAAGTAGCTTTTGTTCCTAATGCAATATTTGATATATTGTTATATAGTTCTGAACAAGTTTTCACTTTGTCTTTAAAAACAACCCTAAGGGAGAGATGGAAGCAGGCTGACCTTGAAGCGTATGCAGTTAAAAATGTTTTAAAATCTTCTAAATCTTATGTAATAACTTTATCTCAACGAGAAGTTGAGAGAAGACGTAACCAAGCAAAGAATAAAAGAGATTTTTATAATGGTTTAGATGGTTTTATTATCGCAACTCATACCGGATTCGATGATTTAATTTCTGAATTAAAAAAATATAAATTTACAGAAAGTGATACAATATCTATTATAAAAGCAAATGATCGTCATAGTAATTTGCAAACCATGAATGAAAAATTTGATATATAATTTGTTAGATTACCCTATGTCTGTTCAAAATAATCTCGAGCAATAAAAATAGTCCAAGAAGAACCGCCTCACTTAATTAAGTGAGGCGGTTCTTTTTAGGTATCAGCTAATTGACCCAATGGGGTCGCTGATACTCGGCTCATAAGAGCCGACAGAGCCGTCGGCAGACCCCTCGGAGAGCCCACACTTTACGTATGTAAAGTATAGTGGGTTATACTTTACCTGGAAGATGTGCCGAGTAAGGAGTGGTGGCATGTCATTTTTAGGAAATTTTTTAGTAAGCTTAAAAGCTAATAAATAACGTTATGTAGTTAGGAGATTTATTCGCCGTGGGGGGTTGAAATAATTTCTTGATATCGAAAAAAGTAAAATCGAGTTTTGGTATTATTTTTAATGCGTGCTATATTATTAATTGTGAGAGTTACGGTTTTGGCAAAATCAATGACTTTAAAGTCGGAGGTGGTGCCAGATTAATTCGTTTTTTAATTTAGTTAGTCTCCTCTGTCCAATGAGGAGGAGAACAGTTGCAGTTGAATATTACTCAGCTCACAGAATTGGTCAAAGTTCTATTGGATGCTAATCCAGTAAATCTTGTGATTGTATGTGTTGCTGCTGTGATTTGCTTTGTTTGCTATTGCAAAGTTAAACAAAATGCGGCTAAAGACGAAAAAAAAGACCAGTAGCTCCCAAAAGCTATTGGTCTTTCGTTATTTAGTTTTTTAATTAAGTAATAAAATAGCATTGATTTGCTAAGATCAAGCTTTCACTAAGGCTTAACTCGTTGGAGCGAGTTAGGCCTTTTTTGTATATTCATTATGCATCAAATTGTTTAAAATTCAAATAGTTAGTAATACGTTTAGATAGAACGAATTTTTTTTCATGTCAGTTGACCGTAAAACATTATATCTATATACTGTATCTAAAGATACAGTATATAGATATAATGTTTTACGTTTAGTTAGTACGAAACTTTTTTCATAATTAGGAGTTATAGATATGGGAGAAAATAAAAGAATTGGTGATATAAGTAAAGGAGAATTTGTTAAAAGGTCTCGAAATAATTATAAATATTGGAAACAAAATTCATTAGATAACGCAGGTTTTTTTGTGCTATTTAATGGTTTTCTAGAAAATGATATTTTAAAAAAGATTAGTGGGAATGCTTTAAAATTATATATATTTTTAGGGATAAAATCTGATAATTCTACAGGAGAATCTTATTATTCTATCAAAACCATGGCCAAATATTTTGATAAATCTGAGAGAACAATTAATAATTGGATTTCTGAACTAGAAGAACTAAATTTAATACGTAGAATACAGTTTCAACACAATAAAGTGTCCCATACCTTTTTACAGCCTTATATGGCTGGGCGTCCACGTAAGGGGAGCGAGTATAAGTAATTTTAACCTTGTTGTAAGGACTAATTAGGGCGTGTCCCTAAAAAAGGAGTGGTGGCATGTCATTTGTAGTAGCGAGAATGCAGAAGATGAAAGCTGGCAATTTAGTCGGCATGGGTAATCATAATCAACGGTTAACTGACAATCATTCAAACAAAGATATTGACGTTGAACGGTCACATTTGAATTACGACCTGGTCAATCGGACGGATAATTACAAGACCGATATTCAGCAATTTATCAATGACAACAAATCAAGTAGTCGGGCAGTCAGAAAAGATGCGGTTTTAATCAACGAATGGATCATTACGTCAGACAAAACATTTTTTGAAAATAAAGACGCTAAAAAGATTAAAGATTTTTTTGAACAGGCGAAAGATTACTTCGCGGAAAAATTTGGCGATAATAATATTCGCTACGCACAAGTGCATTTAGACGAGCGGACACCACACATGCATTTAGGTATTGTGCCGTTCAATGACGAATACAAGCTATCGGCAAAAACCGTTTTTAATCGCCAAGCCTTACAGGCGATACAAGATGAGTTGCCCAAATACATGCAAGCACGAGGGTTTGACCTAGAACGTGGCGAAAAGGGGTCTGAACGCAAAAACTTAACCGTTCCTGAATATAAAGTGATGAAAGAACGGCTGAAAGAATTGAATGCAGAGAAAGCAGAAATTGAACAGGTCTTAAATGCGGCAAAATTGCCCGCTGTGAAGCGAGAGCCTGTGATGGAACGGAAAGGCCTATCGTTAGCTAAAAAGCCCTCAGAAACGAAAATAATCGTGAATAAGGATGATTTAGAACGATTGCAGACGTTAGCTAGGGCAAATTTAGATAAAAAGGCAGAATTTGACAGTATGAGAACCAGTCGCAATGTCACGGAAGAGCACAATAAAGAATTACGTTCAGAAGTAAGGCGATTAAAAAGAGAGTTAAAAGCGATGAAACAAGAGCTATCAGCTACTGTTGAGCCATTGAAAGAGAAGTTGCGGTTTGCAAATGGTCTTATTCAACGCATGACAGAACACTTTACTGATAATGTGCGAACTCTTGATTATTTTTGGGAAAAATTTTATCAAAGAGGAGCGCAAGAAAATCAAGAAAGAAGCCAAGAAAGAGGTCGCTAAAAATATTCAAAAATTAATAAATATAGTGTTTTATATAAAAAGAGTATAATTCAAGTTATAGAAAACGCTCACAAAGGAGAGTAGGATTATGATAGTTTTAATTGATCTTATCGCAAGTTTATTAGCATCTTTTTCAGGGAATCTATTAGCAAATTTACACGGAGAAAAGAATCATGAAAAATAAATTTTAAAAAATTATTGTAACAGGGATACTCTTAGGTACTACCGTATAGCTATCCTCGTGGACTTGTTAGCCGGGCTAGTGGAATTAGCAATGTCAGAGTTTATAAATAATATCTAAAACTCACTCTAATGAAATATGCAAAATAAGGCGTGCTCACGGCTTTTTAAGATGTCCTGCATATAAATACACTAAAATACTTTTTAAACGTCTTCTACCCCCCTTTTTTTAAATTTAAAGAGGTGTAGGTGGCGTTTTATTTGTTAAAGGGATTGTTAAGGGTGGTAACCCTTGACCATGCGTTAGCATGCTAATAAA
>OMJG01001604.1_pt1 | contig 12697 bp, 10 predicted proteins | sample 1646431 | NCBI WGS metagenome assembly OMJG01 (sample SAMN03771674, study PRJEB25209) | food metagenome | isolation source: Cotija cheese | place: Mexico:Jalisco,Michoacan | collected 2011-12-12 | reverse complement strand
CCGACATGTTCCGGCCGCTGGGCCGCACCGTCGGAAATGCCCTGGAGGTCCGTGAGGCCGTCGAGGTGCTCGCCGGTGGTGGGCCGGAGGATGTGGTGGAGCTGACCGTGGCGCTGGCGCGGGAGATGCTCACTGCCGTGCGCGTGGACGCTGACCCGGCCGACGCACTGTGTGACGGTCGGGCCATGGACTCCTGGCGGGCCATGGTCACCGCCCAGGGCGGGGATCCGGACTCCGACCTGCCCACCGCCACGCACACCCACGAGGTCACTGCTGACCGGGACGGGTGGCTGACTCACACCGATGCACTGGCATTCGGGGTGGCGTCCTGGCGACTCGGGGCGGGCCGGGCGCGCAAGGAGGACCCGGTGCAGGCCGGGGCGGGGGCGCCAGATAAGTTCCGCGAGGTGACCGCAGGGGCTCTAGCGCCCGGCGGATACAAGAATCAGGAACGTCGTCATGACAGGCGATACTAGCCGACGGTCCGGCACCGGTCAACGAAAATGCGAAGATTTTTCCCACCCGCTGATACCCCCAGTCCCACAGAATGGACGCGAGGTGGAGTCAGTCCCCCCTTTTTCAGCGAATCCCAATCCGGAGGGGCTATCGTCGGCGCCATGGATTTCAGCTACTTCTTGTTCCGGGTGTGGGAGTGGGTCATCGCGCACGGACTCCCTCTCTCCGCGCTGCTGATCATCGGCATCCTGATCCCCCGCCTCGGCCGACAGGCGACCCGGTGGGTCAGTCAACGATTCGAGGAGGATGAGGAGTCCGGCAAGGCCAGTCTTGCCCTGGTCGGCGCCCTGGTCTACATCCTCGAGATCGTCGCCTACTTCATCCTCATCCTCGTGGCGTTGTCGAACCTGGGTGTACCGCCCTTGGGCGCCGCCGTGCCAGCCACCGTGGTCTCCGCGGCCGTCGGTTTCGGTGCGCAGAACATCATCGGCGACTTCCTCAACGGCTTCTTCATCATCTCGGAGCGTCACTACGGCGTCGGCGACATCATCACCTTCGACGACACCGGCGATGCCCTGATGGGCACCGTCGTGAAGCTGACCCTGCGCACCACCCAGATCCGCACCTTCAACGGCGAGCTGGTTACCGTGCCCAACAGCAAGGCCACGGTGACGATCAACTACTCCAAGCAGTGGGCCCGGGCAGTCGTCCAGCTCGACCTCCCCTTGACCAAGGGCGAGTCAATGACGGACCTGGTGGACAAGGTCTCGGAGTCTGCCCACAAGGCGGTGGACGCCGCCGGAGTAGCCGATGACATCCGCGGCGAGATCACCCTCCTTCCGGCCCGCAGCATCACTGCCCCGACCGCGGCCGGACTGCCGTGGACGGTCGGCATGGAGATCAACGTCGCCACCAGTCCCGCCCTGCAGTGGGCGGTGGAGCGGGCGATCCGCACCAACATCATCAACACCTTCTGGGACCGCTACCAGGCACCCGGCGAGACCAGCAGCGTGCTGGAGGCCGGCCTGCCACTGGCCGGGGCAGTGTCCGCCCGGGCTGCCGCCCAGGAATCTGCCCGGGAATCTGCCCCGGAATCCGGACAGAAGCCTGACGACACCTCCGCCTTCGACGCCTCCAGTGACACACAGAAACTCGTCAACGCCGCCACCGCCGGCGGCGATCCCCACACTGATCAGACGGAGGAACTCGACGGCGCCGAGAGCACCGACACATCCACCGATGAAACGGTTGTGATGTCAGCCACCACCGGTGGTGCCGAAGCGACCGCAGCAGCGTCCGACGGCGACTCTGACGCCGACTCCGGCACCGACGACGACACCCATCACGAGAACCACCCGAATGGCACAGCCCTCGACGGGCCGTACGACTCGAAGACAAAGAACGTGCTGAGCCTGGGTGGACGCTTCCGCCCCAGCACCCTCGCCCTGTTCCTCGCACTGGCCGTCGTCGGCCTCCTCGCCCTGTTCTCCACCAACCCCGAGGACGGTTCGGCTGGTTGGCTGTCACCGGACCGCTACCGCAGCACCGGGGACACCACCTCGGTCACCGAGGAGACATCTACCCCCACCGAGGAGGCTCCGGCCGAGCAGGAGACCACCGACCCGGTGGATGAGGGCACCACCGATGAGGGCACCGACAGCCCCGCCGGGCAGCAGGACGGCGCGAACACCGACTCTGATTCCGGTTCCACCGGCTCCGATGACTCCGGCAACTCAGGCAACTCAGGGAACACCGGCGACACCGCTTCGGGAGCTGCTGGAGCCAACGGCACCGGCAACACAGGCGACACAGGCGACGGAGCAACCGACGGCCCGCAGGCCCTCACCGTCTCCTGACTCCCCCGGTGACCCCGGTGACCCCGAACCCCGGCTACCCGGTACCGGAGTAGTCGGAGCGTCCGATGACCTGATTAAATGGACCACCATGAGTTCCACGGGATCGCCGACCCTGCCGCACACCGTCAGAGTCGACCAGGCACACCTGATCGCCGCCGCCCTGATGTTCGCCCTGAGCCTCATTGGAGTCGCCTACTCGCCGAAGGTGTTCTTCTGGCTCCCGCTCCTGCCGCTGGTGTTCATCATCTGGACCCTGCGGTGCCGTACCACCTTCACCGAGCAGGGCATGACCGCCCGCTACCTTTTCCATCCCACCAGGTCATTGGCCTGGGAGGACTTCAAGGCGATACGATTCACCCGAGGAGGCAAAGGCCTCGCCATTGACCACGACGACAGCACCTTCCCCCTCCCGGGAGTTAGTTTCAATTCGCTGGTGACCCTGGCTGACGTGACTGACGGGAGGATCCCCGACCCGGTGACCCCGACCCTGGAGACCATCGACGAGAGTGTCCGGGTCGTCCAACGTGACAGCGGAGACGCCGTCCTGATGGACGAAGAGGAATACGCCGACTACGAATCCAGCCGCCGTGCCAGCTACATGGCCCGCGAGGAACTCGCCCGCCGACAGCGGGAGCGCGACGGACAGGACGCCAGCGACAACGGAGAGAGCGGCAGCGGGGCCGGTGACGGCCCCGCTGACACACGGGAGAGCTGACCACTCGCCCGGGTGCCCCGGCACGGTGTAAGTTACCGCTTTGCCCCACACTGCACGACACCGAGTAAGACCCTGAGCACGACACAGATTTCGACGACATACTGCCCCGCGGACCGGGCAGCACGGCGTCGCCCCGGCCACCATTGATCCCGCCGGGGGCGCACACAACGGTCCGAACGAGAGGACGTAGGACGAGACCATGAACCAGATCCCCTTCCGGTCATCGGTGACCACCCAGGGACGGAACGCCGCCGGAGCGCGCTCGCTGTGGCGTGCCACCGGAATGAGCGACAGTGACTTCGACAAGCCGATCATCGCGATCGCGAACTCCTACACCCAGTTCGTCCCCGGCCACGTTCACCTCAAGGACGTCGGCGAGATCGTCGCCGAGGCCGTGAAGGAGGCCGGTGGTGTCGCCCGCGAGTTCAACACCATCGCCGTGGACGACGGCATCGCCATGGGGCACTCCGGCATGCTGTACTCCCTGCCGAGCCGTGAGATCATCTCCGACTCGGTGGAGTACATGGTCAACGCCCACCAGGCCGATGCCATCGTCTGCATCTCCAACTGCGACAAGATCACCCCGGGCATGCTCAACGCCGCCATGCGTCTGAACATCCCGGTGGTCTTCGTCTCCGGTGGCCCGATGGAGGCCGGTAAGGCCGTGGTCGTCGACGGTGTCGCCCACGCCCCCACCGACCTGATCCACTCGATCTCCGCCTCCGCCAACGAGCAGGTCACCCAGCAGGGCCTGCTGACCGTGGAGCAGGCCGCCTGCCCGACCTGCGGTTCCTGCTCCGGCATGTTCACCGCCAACTCGATGAACTGCCTCACCGAGGCCCTCGGCCTGTCCCTGCCGGGCAACGGCTCGACCCTGGCCACCCACGCATTCCGCCGCGAGCTGTTCAGCGAGGCCGGACGCACCATCGTCGACCTGTGCAAGCGCTACTACGGCGAGGGCGACACCTCGGTGCTGCCCCGGTCGATCGCCACCAAGGAGGCCTTCCAGAACGCCATGGCGCTGGACATGGCCATGGGTGGCTCGACCAACACCGTGCTGCACATCCTCGCCGCCGCCCAGGAGGGTGGCGTGGACTTCGACCTGCAGGACATCGACGACCTGTCGAAGTCCGTGCCCTGCCTGTCGAAGGTCTCGCCGAACTCCGACTACCACATGGAGGATGTCCACCGTGCCGGTGGCATCCCCCGCATCCTCGGCGAGCTGTGGCGCGGTGGCAAGCTTAATGAAGACGTGCACACCGTGCACTCGAGGACGCTGCCGGAGTGGCTCGAGGCCTGGGACATCCGGGCTGAGTCGCCGAAGCAGGAGGCGATCGACCTCTTCCACGCCGCCCCGGGTGGCGTGCGAACCACCACGCCGTTCTCCACCGACAATGTGTGGGACGAGCTCGACACCGACGCGGAGAAGGGCTGCATCCACTCCGTGGAGCACGCCTTCACCGTCGACGGTGGCCTGGTGATCCTACGCGGCAATATCTCCCCCGACGGTGCGGTCATCAAGTCCGCCGGTATCGACGAGGAGCTGTGGCACTTCTCCGGACCTGCCCTGGTCGTGGAGTCCCAGGAGGAGGCCGTGGACGTCATCCTGAAGAAGAAGGTCCAGCCGGGCAATGTCATCGTGGTGCGCTACGAAGGCCCGTCCGGTGGTCCGGGTATGCAGGAGATGCTGCACCCGACCGCCTTCCTCAAGGGCTCCGGCCTGGGCAAGAAGTGCGCTCTGATCACCGACGGCCGCTTCTCCGGCGGTTCCTCGGGCATCTCGGTCGGCCACATCTCCCCGGAGGCCGCCGACGGTGGTGTGATCGGTCTGGTGCGCGACGGTGACACCGTCACCATCGACGTGCACAACCGCCAGCTGAACTTGGACATCCCGGACGAGGAGATCGAGGCCCGTCGCGCCGAGATGAACGCCTCGGACAAGCCCTGGAAGCCGGCCACCCGCCAGCGCAAGGTGACCAAGGCCCTGCGCGCCTACGCCAAGCTGGCCGCCAGTGCCGACAAGGGCGCGGTGCGCGTCCTCGAGGACGACTAGTCCTCCACCCTTTCCGCACATGCCCTGTAGGTCCACCCCTACAGGGCTTTCGTGCATCTCCGGGGATCGACGTCAGCAATTCTCCGAGACGTCAGCAATTCTCCGAATGGAAAGTAGCGGATCCATACCTGTTACGTAGGGGATTCCCTACGCGTATCGTGGTGTCATGCCGACCACGAACGAGGTATTCGTCGCCGTTGCCAACAATCACCGACGTCAGCTACTGGACCTCCTCCACGAACCCCAGTCGGTCAACTCACTGGCCGCTCACTTCGACATGGCACGTCCAAGTGTGTCCGAGCACCTCAGCATCCTCCGGAAAGCGGGACTGGTCACCGAGGAAAAGAGAGGAAGGGAGAGGATCTACAGTCTGAATGCACGGCAACTGGAACCTGTCTCTGACTGGCTCAGCCCGTACGAGAAGTTCTGGCGCGGCACCCAGAAGGATCTTCGCAACCACCTGGAGAAGAACTGATGACAACGCCACACCGCCATGCAATCGAAGCGGACGAGTTCATCCCCTGCCCGAGCAACCGAATCTGGGAGGCACTGACCGACCCGGAGGAGCTCAGTCAGTGGTTCATGTCGTCCGACTTTCAACCTGAGGTAGGGCACGAGTTCAGCATTGACATGGGCAACTGGGGCACAACGAAATGCACGGTTCTGGAAGTCGTTCCGCAGGAGCTCATCCGCTACACCTGGAAGAACCCACCTCTGGACACCGTCGTGACCTGGAAACTCATACCTGAAGGGCAAGGCACGCGGGTTTTCGTCGAACACTCAGGATTCGACCTGGACGACCCGACACAGCTCAGGGCGCACAAAGGAATGGGTAGCGGCTGGAAGAGCAGCATTCTCGCCCAGCTGGCCGTCCACGTACAGGACTGAAATTCCCAGCCAGAATCAGTTCAGAACGTACCTGGGTAGGCGCCTCCGTCTATCAGGACGTTCTGACCGGTGATGTAGGACGCCTGGCTCGAGCACAGGAAAGCGCACGTCGCCCCGAACTCGGCGGGGTCGCCGAAGCGTCCGGTCGGGATCCCGGTGGGCTCCGGCATCGTGCCGTCACCGGTCTCGGTCAGCCGTGCGGTGGCGAACCTGCCAGGCAACAGATTGTTGATGGTCACATTGGACGACGCGAGCTGCGGTTGGCGGGCCACACCAGCAATGAAGCCGGTCAATCCGCTGCGTGCGCCGTTGGACAGGCCGAGCTTCGCGATCGGGGCCTTCACCGCCGCCGAGGTGATGTTGACGACCCGGCCGAAGCCACGCCCGGCCATGTCGTCCACGGTGGCCTTGATCAGTTCGACGGGGGTGAGCATGTTCTGGCGGATCGCGGCGAGCCAGGTGTCCTCGTCCCAGTCGCGGAAGTCCCCGGTCGGCGGTCCCCCGGCGTTGGTGACCAGGATGTCGATCTGTGGTGCGGCGTCCAGCAGTTCAGCGCGTACCTCGGGTTCCGTCACCGATCCGACGACCTCGCGGACCTCCACACCGGTGCGTCGTAGCTGCACCGCTGCCTCAGCGAGGGCATCACTCCCCCGGGCATTGACGACGAGATTCACCCCCTCGTTCGCGAGCGCTGCCGCGCACCCGAACCCCAGCCCCTTGCTCGAAGCTCCCACCACGGCCCAACGCCCTGCAATTCCAAGATCCATGGTGCCAGCCTAGCCATATCCCGCGGGCAGGACCCGGGGCAGAGCCATGACGGAGCCATGACGGAGTCAGGACGGGGTACTGTCCCTCCGCCGCTCCACACCGTCGAGGATCGTCGCCAGGCCGAAGGCGTAGACAGCCTTCTGGTCGGTGATCGCCTGATACTTTTCGCCGACGGCACTGCCCACCCGCCCGGAGATCGGGTAGCTGCCCTCCGGCATGACCTCGGCAAGTACCGGCCCGTTGACCTCCCACCACTGAGCATCGCTGATCCCGGAGGTCTGCGCCAGCCGTTCGGCGCCGAGGTCGGCCTGGGCACTGGCCGTGGCATGGGCGGTGACCAGGCTGATGGTGTGGTCCATGGCGATGTCGTCGAGCCCGCAGCCCTCCAGGGCGGTGAGCTGCCATTCGTAGCGGGCGGAGATGTTCGGCCCGATCATCGGGCGGTGGCTCTGCGCACCGATCAACCAGGGGTGGTCGTGGATCTCATCCCAGGTCACCTGCGAGACGGTGCGCAGCCGATCGCGCCAGCCGTCGGAGGTTTCGGCGTCCCCGACGCTGTCGGCGGCGTCCTTGAACGTCGGTAGATCAACCCGCCCCATCACCTGGTCGACCATGAGACCCAGCAGTTCGTCCCGGCCTGGGATGTAGGTGTACAGCGTGGCCGCCGAGGTGCCGAGCTTCTCGGCGAGCCGGCGGATGGACAGCCCCGACAGGTCCGCCAGTCCGTCCAGCCCCGCCCCGTCGGCCTCGGCGATGGCGGTGTCGACGACCTCGTCGAGGGTCCATTTTTTCCTCGGTCCGCGCGCACCGGACTCCTCGCCCAACTGGTGGCGCCAGAGCAGCCGGAGCATGCGGTCGGTGGAGTTCTCAGCCATGGTTGACACCATACTCCGAACGGTGTACGTTGAAAAGTCCTTCAAGTCCGAACACTGTTAGTAGTTTTGGATGAATGCTGCACCATCCCCTGCCCTTCATGCCCTCGACCTCGTCAAAACCTACGGCGACAAGCGCGCACTCGACGGCTTCACCCTCACCGTCGCACCAGGGACGATCCATGGCCTCCTCGGGCCCAACGGCGCCGGGAAGTCCACCGCCGTCGGGATCCTGACCACCCTCACCAGTCACGACGGTGGCACCGCCCGGGTCTCCGGGATCGACGTCTCCGACGGCACGTCGGTCCGTCAGCGGATCGGGTTGGTCGGCCAGGACGCCGCAGTGGACGAGATCCTCAGCGGACACCAGAACCTGGTGATGTTCGCCCGGCTGCTCGGCCTGTCCCGCAAGGACGCCGCCCGGCGAGCCACCGAACTGCTGAAGCAGTTCTCCCTCACCGAGGCCGCCGATCGTCCGGCATCCGGCTACTCCGGAGGCATGCGGCGCCGCCTCGACATCGCCGTGTCACTGATCCGGAATCCTGACGTCCTGTTCCTCGACGAGCCCACCACCGGCCTCGACCCGCAGGGACGCCTGGATGTCTGGGACGCGATCACCCGCGCCGCGTCCGAGGGAACCACCGTCCTGCTGACCACCCAGTACCTTGAGGAGGCCGACCGCCTCGCCGACCGGATCTCGATCATGAAAGACGGCCGTGTGATTGCCGAAGGCACCCCGGAAGAACTCAAGGGCGCACTCGGCGGCGACCGGATCGACCTCGCATTCGGCCCGGACGTTGCACCGGCCGATATCCTCGCCGCCCTGAACTGCACCCGGTCCGGGGCCGATGTCACCGAGGACGACCTCACGGTCACACCGGAGAGCACGTTCATCAGCGTCCCCGCGCCACGCGGGGCCACCGATCTCACTGACACCGTCCGCGCACTCGACGTCGCCGGCATCCCTCCCAGCGACATCGCACTGCGGCGTCCCACCCTCGACGAGGTCTTCCTCGCCGTCACCGCACACCCGGACCGATCACACCAGGACCGGCCCGAGAAGGAGACAGCATGACCACCACTGCACCCGCTCACCCCACTCAGCCCACTCAATCCACGAACAGCCTGCGCAGCGGACTTATCCTCACTCGCCGCGAACTGCAGCACTGGGCGCGCCAACCGCTGACACCCATCTTCGGCATCATGTTCACGATCATGCTGTTGCTGATGTTCGCCCTGCTCTTCGGCGGGTCCATCGACCTGCCCGGCGGCGGGGACTACATCCACTTCCTGCTGCCCGGCATGATGGCCCTGTCCATGATGTTCGGGGTCGAGGCCACGACCACGGCCATGGCCAATGACGCGAAGAAGGGGATCACCGACCGCTTCCGTTCCCTGCCCATCGGCGACACCTCCGTCGCTTTCGGCCGGGTCGGTGCGGACATGATCACCTCGACGGTCGAGTTGACTGTCCTGATCGTCGGTGGTCTGTTGCTCGGCTGGGGAATCACCGGCTCACCCGCCGAGGCCCTGCTGGCAGTCGTCCTCCTGCTCTGGTTCCGGATGGCGGTGCTGTGGATCGGCATCTACCTGGGACTGACCATCGGCCGCAACGAAGGCGCGGGCATGTTGGTCCAGGTCCTCGTCTGGCCGGTCGGCTTCCTGTCGGCGGCATTCGTCTCCCCGGAGTTCATGCCGTCCTGGCTGGAACCGGTCGCCACCTGGAACCCGATCTCGGCGACCGCCACCGCAGTCCGTGAACTCTTCGGCAACCCGACTGGCTACACCGGTGGCCTGCTCGCCGACCATGCCGTCCTCGCGGCGGTGATCTGGCCCCTGGTCCTGCTGGCGGTCTTCGTCCCGCTGTCGGCGAGGGCCTACCGTCGACTCAGCAGGTAGGACGTGCACCTGCCCCGGCCCAGGCGTCACCGGTTAGACTGGACGGCCATGGTCGACAGCACGCACCCTGACTCCGGAATGATCCGCGTCCACGACGCCCACCTGCGCAATCTCCGTCACGTGGATGTCGAACTGCCGCGGGACTGCCTGGTGGCGATCACCGGCGTCTCCGGATCCGGCAAGTCCTCCCTGGCGTTCGGGACGATCCACGGTGAGGCACAACGCCGGTACCTGGAGTCCGTCGCCCCCTTCGCCCGCCGACTGATCGCCGGGGCGGTCGACCCGAAGGTCGCCCGCGTCGAGGGACTGCCGCCGAGTGTCGCACTCGAGCAGGCCCGCTCTGCCGGCGGTGCCCGCTCGACAGTAGGCACCTTCTCCACGGTGTCGAACTCGGTGCGTCTGTTGTTCTCCCGGTGCGGTGAGTACCCGGATGCTCTGGTGGACCGGGTCGGACGCCTGGATTCCGACCACTTCTCCCCCAACACCGCCGCCGGCATGTGCCCGACGTGCCAGGGCACCGGCACCGTCCACGCCCCCACCGAGGCGTCGATGGTGCCGGACGCTTCACTGTCGATCGACGACGGAGCCGTCGCCGCCTGGCCCGGCGCGTGGCTGGGCAAGAATTTCCACGACATCCTGGTCACCCTCGGCTACGACACCGACGTGCCCTGGTCGCAGTTGTCCCGGGAGGACCGGGACTGGATCCTGTTCACCGAGGACAAGCCGGTGGTCACCGTCCACCCGGTGCGTGGCGCCCACCAGATCCAGCGCACCTACGACGGAACGTGGCGGTCAGTGGCGGTGTACCTGCGCGAGACGCTGGCCTCCACCGCGTCGGACACCACGCGCAACCGCGTGCTGTCCTTCATGGAGGAGTCCACCTGCCCGGACTGCCAAGGCCGCCGGCTCACCAGTGACGCCCTGGCGGTGACCTACCGCGGGTTCGCGGTCGACGAACTCAATGCACTCTCCTTGGACGAGGTGCTCACGGTCGTGAACCGTGGGCCGGGTGCTACACCGGATACCGCGCCCGAAACTGCGCCACTCGACTCCACCGCCGAGGCCGAGCGCCTGCTGCTGGACCAGGTCGTCCCGACGCTCACTGCCGCGATCGATCTCGGCCTGGGCCATCTGAGTCTGGACCGCCCCGCGCGGACCCTGTCCGCCGGGGAGATGCAGCGACTGCGGTTGGCGTCCCAACTGCACTCCGGCCTGTTCGGGGTCGTGTACGTCCTCGATGAACCGTCGGCGGGACTGCACCCGACCGAGCGCACCGCGGTGCGGGACCTGATGCGTCGTTTCGTCGACGCCGGCAACAGTGTGATCCTCGTGGAGCATGACATGTCCTTGGTCGCAGGCGCCGATTGGGTGATCGACGTCGGCCCCGGTGCCGGCGAGCACGGCGGTCAGGTGCTGTGGTCGGGTCCGGTGGCAGGACAGCAGACGGGGTTGGCGGGCCGGGACACCCCCACCGGCCGGGCGCTCGCCGCGTCCTTCCCCACCCTGACCGGGGATGCAGATGCCCCGCGGACGGCCACCTCGCAGGTGCCGGTCCGCACCATCGAGCGCACCCTCGACATCGACACCACCGTCGGGCTCGGCCAGTTCACGGCGGTCAGCGGGGTCTCCGGGTCAGGCAAGTCGACGTTGGTCTCACAGGTACTCCCCTCGCTCCTGGAGGATGAGGGGCTGCGCACCCTGCTGATCACCCAGCAGCCCATCGGTCGCACGCCGCGCTCCACGCTGGCGACCTACACCGGTCTGTTCGACCGGGTACGCAAACTCTTCGCGTCCACCGGGGAGGCGCGGAAGCGCGGCTGGACGGTGTCGCGGTTCTCCTACAACGTCACCGAAGGACGCTGCCCGACCTGCAACGGGGAAGGCACGATCGAGGTGGAGCTGGTGTTCCTGCCGGGCAGTTACACCACCTGCCCGGACTGCCACGGCGCCCGGTACAACGCCGAAACCCTCCAGGTCACCTGGCACGGCTACACGGTGGCCGACATTCTGGACCTCACCGTCGCCGAGGCCGGGGACGTCTTCGCCGACGAGCCGCAGATTGCCGCTGTCCTGCAGGCGTTGCATGCGGTCGGACTGGACTACCTGCGGTTGGGCCAGGGTGCCCCGGAGCTCTCCGGCGGCGAGGCGCAGCGCATCAAGCTGGCCACCGAGCTGCAGCACTCCAGTAGGACGCGGCGACGTACCCCGACGGTGCACCTGTTGGACGAGCCGACGACCGGACTGCACCCGGCAGACGTGGATCTGCTGGTCACCGAACTGCACCGCCTGGTGGACGCCGGGGATTCCGTCGTGGTCGTCGAGCATGACCTGCGGGTTGTCGCCCAGGCCGACCGGGTGATCGACTTAGGTCCCGGTGCGGGTGCCGACGGTGGACGCATCATCGCCGACGGGACGCCAGCCGAGGTTGCGGGGACGGATACCGCGACCGGACGAGCACTGGCCACGTCCTCCAGTTAACCCAGCCCCACCGCAGCCGCGGCGTGGATTGCATCGGTCAGTGCCTCCAGGGTGTCGGATTCCAGCCGCCACCGCTGCCAGTACAGCGGCACCTCGTGGACGTCGTCGCTGAGCCGGACCATGGTGCCGGCGTCCACGAACGCGGAGGCCGAGGGAACCGGGACCACCGTCCAGCCGAGACCTGCGACGACGGCGTCGTTGAGCCCTTCGAAGCTGGGGATCCGGGAAACCCGGCGACCCGGGTCCGGGGTGATGCCGTGCAGGTCGAGGATGTCGTCGGTCATCCGGTCATGCTCACCGATGATGAGCAGCGGCAGGGATCCCCATCCGGCTGTGCCGTCTGTGTCGCCTGTGCCGTCTGCGTTTTCTGTGCCCAGTTGCTCGGCAAGTGCCGGGGAGCCGACCGGCCAGTACCGCAGCACCCCGAGCGGCTCGACCTCACATCCGGAGACCGGGTCGGCGGAGGCGGTGACCACACCCATGCAATCACCCCGACGCAGCATCTCCAGGGAGTGCTGCTCATCCTCCACGGTGAGCCGCAGCGAGATCCCGCCGCGCTCGGCGATGGTCCGCAACACCGGACCGAACCACGTGCCCAGCGAGTCCGCGTTGACCCCGACGGTCACGGGGCGCTCACTGATGCGTCTTCGCAGCCGGTCCTCGGTCTCCTGTTCCAGCAGACGCATGCGGCGGGCGGCCTGGACGAGCACTC
>OMJG01001602.1_pt1 | contig 12706 bp, 6 predicted proteins | sample 1646431 | NCBI WGS metagenome assembly OMJG01 (sample SAMN03771674, study PRJEB25209) | food metagenome | isolation source: Cotija cheese | place: Mexico:Jalisco,Michoacan | collected 2011-12-12 | reverse complement strand
TGAATGTGTTAGTAAAAAAGTCTAATAAAATTCAAAAATGAAAAAAAGTAGTCGGAGGACATTAAAAGTGAAAAAAAGTTTGTTATCAGCATTAATGGTGTGTTCTCTAACATTAACAGCAGTTGCAGGACCAGGATTAGTATCAGCAGATTCCATTGATGATCAAATCGAGCAGCAAGACCAAAAAATCAATTCTCTTAAAGGTCAGCAAGCTGACGCCCAATCACAGATCGATTCTCTAGAAGCAGAAATTGAAACAGTGAGTGCAAAAGTTGCTTCATTAGAAGCGAAACAAGTTGAGTTAGGTCAAGAAGCTGAGAAATTGCAAGACAAAATCGCAACATTGAAATTGCGTATTGCCAAACGTGAAGAAGCAATCCAAAAGCAAGCCCGTGATGTACAAGTTAACGGTCAAAGCACCAATTTCATTGATGCTGTTTTAGAAGCAGATTCTTTAACGGATGTTATCGGTCGCGTACAAGCGATGACAACGATCGTCAATGCAAACAATGATTTAGTTGAACATCAAAAATAGGGTAAGTATTGCACAAATCCGTGATGATTTCTTTAAATCGATCTTTTCCACCAAGTGATTGAATCAATCCACCAAAGTCATGATATGCAGCAAAACTATTTTGATAAGCACTTCCTTCAGCATAATCACGTCCCCAAGCGTAAGGATTAAAAGGTGTTCTTGGTTGTCCATCTTTATCTTTTGAACGTAAGATACCATAGTCAAAGTCAATTAAGTTTCGATAATTAAGTGATTGTTTAGCATATTTTTTTGCCAAGTCTTTATCATCTAACAACTCAGCCACTTGTGAAATACAAAAATCACTATAAGCATAATCTTGAGTGTGGTTGACGCTTTCGTGATAGTGATTTGGTACATAGCCATAAGTTAGATAGTCAAGTGTACCAGATCGACCATAATTATCCTTTCCACTAACGGTTGTGGCACTTTTTAACATGGCTTCAATGAAATCAGGCATCTTGTCTGTGGCAATATGTTTTACTGCAGCGTCAGCGATAACAGCATCAATCAATGTGCCAGGCATTAAACCTCTTTCATCAGGAGAGAGCCATTTGGGTAAATAGCCACTATTTTTGTACGCGTTATAGAAACCTGCCAGCATTTTTTCATATTCTTCTGTTGCGATAAGTGAATACAGAGGGAAAAGCGAACGACAAGTATCCCAAAAACCATTATTAGTATAATAATAACCTGATTTAATGGTTTTACTTAACGTGTCATAGTGAATTGGTTGGTTGTCTTTGTCTAATTCGTACCACGTTTGTGGGAATAAAAAACAACGGTACATCATTTGATAAAATAGTGAAATTTTATCCTTACTTTTGTCGCTCACTTCAATTCGATTGAGATAATTTAGCCATTTATCTGCAGCTAGATTTTTATGTTCCTCAAAAGTATGAGGTAATTCGCGTTCTAGATTGAGTGTCGCTTGTTCTTGACTAATAAATGATGTCGCAAGTTGTACATCAAGCACTCCATCAGAAGCTAATTTGTCAAATGACAGATAAAGTGTTTCTTCTTCTCCTTTGTAGTGAGTTCCTAAATCAATCATGTGATTATGTTCATGGTATTTTAAAGACTCAATGTTTGTAGAAAAAGAAAGGTCGATATACATTTTTAACTTTTTATCTTCACAACCAGCTATATTAGAAATATAGCCAGTTAAATGATTGTTTTTAATGGTGAGTGATTTAATACCAGGAGCGGTAAAAAGCATTCCGGCCGTCATATCTTTTCGGTTAAAGGTAAATCTTATATGTGCACCATAAGTATGCGCTGTCAATTCTGTTAAGATACGATGCCTTTCAGAATAAATCGATAGATAATGTGGTTGAAAAGTTGCTTCTTCAGGTCGATAAGATCCTTGGTTAAAAAATAAATCAGTGGAATTTATAGCTCCTGATACAGGTGAAAGTAATAAATGAGAAAAGTCCCCCATCCACGGACTTGGTTGATGGGTTAAACGAATGCCTTGGAAAGTATGATCTCTTGGATGAAACCACCAACTCCCATTTTGATGTGTGGTTTGCGGGCAGAAGTAATTCATTGCAAATGGCACACCGGTATAAGGTAAGGTATTCCCATTAGAGTAGCTATGTTGATTAGCTGTCCCGTGACGTGTATCGATGTTTGAAAGTAACATTTAAACTCTCCTTTGATATATCATTTTTATTTTATTTTTATATGATATATCATAACATTCTGCTTGAAAAAAAACCTTAAAAAAAGAAACGAAAAAAATCGTTTCTTTTTTACTGTTATATCATATTGTTGGATTGATTTTTTCTAAAGATGATATAACCAAATAAACAAAATAAAAAGCAAATTCCAAAAGAGATAAATTCAAAGACTGGATTATTATAAAATCCACCAAATAAAATAATTAATCCCCCAAGGATTGCTAAAATAGGTGAAATAAGTCCCGTAAAGGTTTCTTTAATGTCTTTGTCTAAATAAAGTTTAATGACTTTAAAATAAAGTGCGATGTACCACAAATAACCAAACACAATCGCAATTTCACCAATGTCACCCAATCCCATTAACTGGAAGTATTGTGTGATGTAGTGAATAATAAACCAACCGCAAGAAGTCAATAAGGCAATAATAGCAGACTGACTACCTAATTTTTTTTGATGATAATTATCTACTATTTTTTGACTATTTGGTAACATATTTTTTGTTGCTAAAGCATATGGCATGCGGATATGTCCCAAAGTAACCCCATTTATTACCCCAAATAATGCTACAAGGATGAATAATAAAATAATTTTTTGACCAATATTGCCAAATAGCATGTCACCAATTTCCATAACAGCTCCTTCACCCATAGACAAGATATATTCGGGACCTAGAATATGTGTGAGACCTAGAAAATAGGATAGATAGACAACTAGAACGATAATCGGACCAAAACATAGGGCTTTTTTCATCGTTTGATTACCACCTTTGACTTCATGTGAGATGGATAAAGCAATAGGCCATCCATCATAGGAAAAAGCCATAGGAGCAAGTGCTGCTAACCATCCAAGACCAACATTTGTTGGTTCAACTAATGGAACAGTTGGTGGAACGACAGGTGTTTCTTTTGACCAAAACAATGCGATAAGCCCAATACCAAGTAAAGGAATTAGTTTAGTAATTGTGGAAATAATTTGAAACCACCCAGCAAATTGACTTGATAAGATATTCAAGCAATAAAAAAATAACATATATCCAAAACCAATTCCCATTTGATAAGTCATCGTTTGAGGTAAATTTAGTAGCATAGTAGTGTAAGTTCCAGCTGCCCATGATACCACGACACCGATGGTAGGAAAATATAAAAATGTCTGATACCAACCAAAGGCACTTGCTGTAGACTCTGAAAAAAATTCTTCAAAATAGGCAACCATTCCACCATTTTTAGTAGTACGCTGTGCTAGATTTGTGAGTGATAAACTTCCAAAAATAATACAAAGAGCTCCAATAATAAATACCAATACACCTAAAAATATGTTTCCACCAGTAAAAGCTAAAATATTTCCAACTTTGAAAAATATTCCAGATCCTACACAAATACCGATAATCATGGCAATTGCTGTACCAAGACCATATTGTTTTTTCTCGTCGATAATAAAACCTCCATTTCAATATTAGCAATATATCATAAATAGCAAAAAAGTGAATGAAAATTTTATGAAATTTAAAAAAGTCATGAGAGAGTTTTGATGTGTGAGATATGTTAAAATAAGGAAGATAAATAAAGGGATTGAGGTGGTATGTTTGAGTCTTCAATTTATATTAAATACAGCAGACAAAGAAGTGTTAGAAGATTTATTAGGTATGTCGACAGACTGGTTAGAAAAGTCGATGCATCATGAGGTGTTTTATCTTGTGCCTAATCACGTTAAATTTGAAACGGAAATAAATGTATTGAAAAAAATGCATACGTTACCTAAATTTAGCAAACAGAAGTATATGGCAAGTATGAGATTACAAGTCTTTAGTTTTTCTAGATTGGCTTGGTATTACATGCAACAAACTAAAAGTTATCAAGCAACGAGACTAAGTGATTCTGGAAAGTTTATGCTGATAAGAAAAAGTTTAATAAGTTGTAAAGATAACTTGGTGTTATTTAAGCGTGAAGTCGATAGACCAGGTTTTATCCAACAATTGCTTGATTTATTTGATGAGTTACAACAAGGAAATGTTTCGCCATCTGATTTACAAGAAGTTGTGGAAGATATTGCAACAACTGAAAAGACCAGTCAAGAAGATTATGTCACAAAATTAATCGATATACAGTTAATTTATCAAACGTATCAAGAGATGTTAATCACTCATCATATTGCTGATAAAGAATTATTAATAGAATTAGCTGAGTATTTAAGTGAGAAAGATTTATCTCATGTTCAATTTATTGTGTCAGGATTTACTAATTTTACAGCAGTAGAAAAACAACTAATAGAAGTACTAATGAAAGTGTCTGGTGAAATAAAAATAAATTTAGTTCTTGATGAGGCACCAAAAGAAACTTCTTTAGATAGTTATCAATTGTTTTTTAATACGTCAAAAATGTATCAAGAATTATATGATGTCGCTAGAGACAATCAAGTGAAAGTATTATTTGATATTAAATGTCACTTAAAAAGTCAGACATCAATGAGTGAATTAGCACATGGGTGGCAAAATTTACAAGAGTTAGTGCCAAATAAGGTAGAAAAATCGACCGTTTCGAATGTGTTATCACTTTGGACTTGTACAGATACGTATCAAGAAGTAAAAGCTATTGGGACAAAAATTAGAGAATTAGTAGCAACAGAAGGTTATCGTTATGAAGAGATTGCCTTAATTAGTCGAGATATTGAAACATATGCTTCAGAAATTATGGCAGTGTTTGATGATATGGCGATACCTTATTATATTAATGAAGAAGAAGATATGGCAAATCATCCTTTAGTCGAATGGTTGCGCTCATTATTTAAAATAGATGAATCATTTTATCAATACCGAGATGTGATGCGCTTTTTAAGGACAGAATTATGCTTTCCAGATACTAATTTGACAGACGATTTGGAAACGTGGTCTGAAAAAATGAGTGTATTTAGACAAGCAACAGACTATACAGAAAATGTGGTGCTTGCTTATGGATATAGTGGAAGTGACTGGATTAAAAAAGAAGATTGGGTGTATGTGACCTATCAATACAATACAGATGATGATACTTTGGATAATCAACAAGTTATTCAAGAACAATCTAATGATATCAGACGATTGATTGCGACCCATTTACCTAAGTTCTTTGAGAAATTAAAACAATCTACTACTAATAAAGGAGCTATTGTAACGTTCTATCAATTTTTACTAGAAATTGGTGTCGATAAACAGCTTCAAGCAATGCAACAACAAGAAATTGAAAGGGGACATTTAACTGAAGCAAAAAATCATGAGCAAACATGGCAAGCATTGATGGATTTATTAGATGAATATTATGATGTATTAGGTGATGATACTTTTGAATTTGAGATTTTTAAGGACATTTTACTTAGTGGTTTAGAAGGCGTTAGCTATAGTAAAGTCCCGGCTGCAATTGATGAAGTAGTGGTAACGTCATTAGACAGGGTTCGAGCAAAAAAATATCGTGTGACGTTTATTTTTGGGGCGACAGATCAAGTGTTACCTAAAAAAATTGATAATAAAACACTATTAAGTAATGAAGAACGAGATGTGTTTTCTCAATTATTAAGATCAGACAGTTTTTTAAATAATAGTTTAACTGAATCAATGGCTAATGAACCATTTATCTTTTATTTGGCGTTACTGTCAGCCACAGACAAAATTATTCTTAGTGCACCTAAAAATCGTGACCAAGTCAAAGATGTTAAACTATCACCATACATTGAACAGTTAAGTCGATATTTTGCTATTCCTATTATTCATCATGACGCCATTTTAACAGCAGATGAACAGGTATTAAATTCAATTTCGACAGACAAACTATTACTTAGTGATTTGGTGAGTACTTATAGAGAGTATGACGAAAAGAAAGAAAGTGTTCCTTGGCTATTTTTACAACTAGAAAAACGTGTTCGTAAACAATTACCTGTTGAAACAAATCGTTTGTTTATGAGTTTATCGCATAAAAATATTCCCGAAACCTTAAACAATCAATCCGTTGATACATTATATGGCGAAACAATTTATGCGTCTGTTTCAAAAATTGAAAATTTCTATCAATGTCAGTATAAGTACTTTTTACGTTATGGACTTGGTATTCAAGAAAGAGAGCAGTTTGAGTTATCCCCCGCAGCAGCAGGAGAATTTTATCATGACGCCTTGGATTTATTCTTTAAGGAACTAATTAAACAGAAAATCCAACTAACAGAGATTTCAGATGATGAAGTGAAGCAACTTGCTCAAACGGTGTTACAGGAAATACTAGGAGATAAACGATTTACTATTTTGTCCACAACCAATCGAATGAAATATGTGTCGTATCAGTTAGAAAAAACCATTCAAAGAGTGTGCTTATCGCTAAAAAATCAAGCTAAACGAAGTAATATGACCCCTATCCAAACAGAAGTCTTGTTTGGTGAGTCGTTAAAACAAGCTGGATTAAATAGTTTAGAAATTGTTTTAAACAATAATAAAAAAGTAAAAGTACGAGGTAAAATTGATCGTTTGGATAAATTAGTTATTGAAGATGATGTGTATTTAAGCGTGATTGACTACAAATCGAGTAAGCATAATTTTGATTTTGTTGATGCTTATTATGGATTAGCCATGCAAATGATTACGTACTTAGATGTTGCCTTAAGTAATGCAGTAGAGTTAGTTGGAAAAACAGCTAAACCAGCTGGAGCACTATACATGCATATTAAAAATCCAGTTATCAATGTTAACGAAAAATTCTCATTAGATACGCTAGATGAACAACTACTAAAAGAGTATCAATATGATGGGTTGTTAGTAGAAGATGATGTGATTTTAGAAAAATTAGATAAAACTATTGACCCTCAGGTAAAATCGCTAGTTTACCCATACGAGCAGTTAAAAAGTGGAAAAATGAAATCATCACGATTTATCACATCAGATGAATTATCTCATTTAGTTGCTCATAATCGTAATAATTTCAAACAAGCTGGAGAAAAAATTTATGAAGGTAGCACGGAGTTAAATCCAGTCTATAAAGAACAAAAACGATTAGCTTGTGGTTTTTGTCCATATAAAAGTGTGTGTCAATTTGACGTGATGTTACCAGAAAATAATTATCACCGAATTGAGTCCTTGAAAAAAGAAACGATTATGGAAAAACTGCAACCTGAATCAAAGGAGGAGACAAATGAGTAACATAGATATTCCAGTAAAACCAGAAAATAGCCATTTTACAGATAAACAATGGCAAGCAGTGTATGACTCTGGGGATAATTTATTGATTTCTGCCTCTGCTGGTTCTGGTAAAACAACGGTATTAGTTGAGCGAGTGATTCAAAAAATTAAGTCGGGCGTTAATGTCGATGAATTATTGATTGTGACTTATACAGAAGCCGCTTCAAAAGAGATGAAACACCGAATTAAAGTAGCCATTAAAACAGCTATTACAGAAGAAGTTGATACCGCACAAAAAGAGCATTTGGTAAAACAACTGGGACTACTTCCAACAGCTACCATCAGCACACTTCATGCTTTTTGTTTACGTGTCATTCAAAGATACTATTATCTTATTCACATCGATCCTGTTTTTCGTTTATTGACTGATGAAACAGAAAATTTACTATTAAAGGAAGATGTCTGGGATGAGCTAAGAGAAGAACTATATGGTGAAGAAAGAGAAGCGTTTTATCAATTAACTGAAAATTTTTCTAACGACCGTAATGATAATGGGTTGATGGAACTCATTTTTTCGATACACTTATTTGCTCAAGCGAATTCTGAACCGGAAAATTGGTTAGATAGTTTGCTTGAAAATTATCAAATAACAGACAGCTTAGTCAACTCGCCACTCTATCAACAATACATGAAACCAGATGTATTAAATCAATTACTGTTAGCTCAAGTAACGATAGATGAGTTAGTGAATCGTTGTCAAAGTGATGAAGAACTAAAGAAAACACTAGAAACAGTCAGTGACGATAAACAATTAATTGATACATTATTATTTTTAATTACCGAAGATAGACTTGATGACTTTTATGATTATTTGATAAGCACACCATTTAAGCGTATTAAAGCGCCGTCTAAAAAAACAGCATCAGAAGAAGTTCAAGAAGAATACCAGGAAATAAAATTGGTACGAGATGGTGTAAAAGAAAGTATTGGAAAGTTAAGAAGTCAGTATTTCAAACAAAGTCCTGAAGAGATGTTAGAGATATTAGAAAAATCACAGTCAGTGGTTGAAGAGCTAATTAGTGTGACCAAGCGATTTATTAACCGATTTTCTAAAGAAAAAGAATCTCGTCATGTACTTGATTTTAACGATTTAGAACATTTGACGTTGGCAATTTTAAGAAAACAAGTTGAAGGTCAATGGGTAGAATCTGAAGCCTCTACCTATTATCGTCATAAATTCAATGAAATTTTGGTAGACGAGTATCAAGATATTAATAGACTACAAGAAACGATTTTGTATTGGCTACGTCGTCCTGAAAAACATAATGGTAATCTATTTATGGTAGGGGACGTTAAACAATCAATTTATGGGTTCCGTTTAGCTGATCCTACTTTGTTTATTGAAAAATATGAACAATTTGCGACAGAAGAAGATGGTCGTCGCATTATCCTAGCAGAAAATTTTCGTTCAAGAAGTAATGTCTTAGATTTTACGAACCTTGTCTTTACACAATTAATGGATAAAGAATTAGGGCAATTAGATTATGATACGAGTGCTGAATTAATTGTTGGAAATAAGTCATTTCCTGAAAGTAAGGATTATGATACAGAGTTATTAATTTATCAAACCACATCAGAAGAAAAAAATCAGGAGTCATTAGAATTTAGACTAGATGGAAAAACAGAAGGTGAGTTACGACTTGTTGCGTTAAAAATTCGAGAATTAATTGATAAGAAATTTGAGTTGTTTGATAAAAAAGAAGAAAAAATGCGTTCAATCACCTATAAAGATATTGTATTGTTAACACCAACGAAAAAAAATAACTTAGATATCTTAGATATTTTTAAAGAGTATGATATCCCTTTAATGGTGAATGATACACAAAATTATTTTCAAGCAACTGAGATTAGAATCATGATTTCTTTACTACAACTAATCGACAACCCTTATCAAGATATTCCGTTAGCGGCTATTTTACGCTCGCCGATTGTTGGGATTGGTGAAAATGATATGGTTCTATTAAAAAGCTATGACATGACAGGCTATTATTATGACGCCTTGCAGAAATTTTTAATAGACGGGGATAAATCCAGTCAGTTATATCAAATTATCGAGACGTTTAATCAACAGTTTAATTATTGGCGTGAGTTGGCTAGAAGAAAACGATTAGTTGAATTGATTTGGCAAATATATAAAGATACCGACTTAATTGATTATGTAGCAGGACTTCCATCTGGTCTGCAACGAAAAGCAAATCTTCATGCGTTGTATCATCGTGCATCGAGTTATGAAGAGATGAGTTTTAAGGGGCTATTTCAATTTATTCGGTTTATCGAAAAAATGCAGCAAAAAAATAAAGATTTAGCGGAAGCCTCTAACATTAATGAAGAAGCAGATGCGGTTAGAGTGATGACCATTCATGCTAGTAAAGGCTTAGAATTTCCTGTTGTATTTTTATTAGATATGTCAAAACAATTCAATCTTATGGATGTTAGACAACGAAAATTTGTTTTCGATGAAGAACTTGGTATGGGAATCAAATACAAAGACATTGAAAAACGATTAGAATATGATACTTTTCCTTTCAATGTAATTAGAGAATATAAAAAACAAAAACTTTTGGCTGAAGAGATGCGTAAATTATATGTGGCGCTAACTCGTGCAGAAGAAAAGCTCTACTTAGTCGGTTCCTATAAAAGTAAAGATGATGCTTATAAGAAATGGGCAACTTCAACCAGTACTGAGCATATAGTGTTACCGACCGCAAGTAGACAGTCAACATCAAGTTTGATGGACTGGATAGGCATGTCTTTAGTAAGGCATCCAGACTTTGAAACTTATTTTCCAACGAGTGATGTGGCTGTTTTACCAGGACTAAAGAAACATCCAGGTCAGTTTTCAATTCATTTTTATCAAGAAAAGGATATTCTAGCTAGACATATGGTTCAAGGAGGGCAAGAAGAAGGGTTAAAAATATCTGATGTGAAACCAAATGTTAAATTACTAAAAGAAGTAGTAGATCGCTTAAATTTTTCTTATCCTGAAAAAGATGCCACTATGACGGCAAGTTATCAGTCTGTTTCTGAGGTTAAACGATTATTTGAAGAACCTGATATGAAGGATGTACCAACACTTAATTTCTCAAAAGAGAAACAAATAAAAGCACATAGGGAAGTATTGAGTGATAGTGCTAAGCCTAAATTTATGGAAGGTGATATCCAAATTAAATCGACAGATATTGGTTCAGCAGTACATTTATTGATGCAATTGCTACCTCTTGATAAAAAGCCAACAGAACAAGATATAGAGGCACAAATAGAGACAATGATACAAAATGGTGTTTTTACAGAAAAATTAGCAGCTATATTACCTATCAATAGAATAAAGTCGTTTTTTGATACAACATTTGGCGAATATCTATTAGCACACCATGAATTTACTAGAAGAGAACAACCCTTTTCCTTACTATTACCAGCTAAAGAGCTGTATCAAGATTATGTGACTAAAGAAGAGGATACTGTATTGATTCATGGGATTATTGATGGATTTGTCTTAACAGACTCAGAGCTTATTTTATATGATTTTAAAACAGATTATGTGCCTAAAGATGCTAGTATTGAAGAATTAGAAAAATTAAAACAACGTTATGTTGGTCAATTAACACTTTATCAATTAGCGTTAGAAGAAATTTATCAAAGAAACGTGACATCTTCTAAATTGATTCTATTAAATAGTGGAGACATTATTGATATGATATAAATGTTATTCATTTGAAAAAAAAAATGATAAAATAAGTGTCAATAAAAGGAGAGGGATGTGATATGTATGTATAAATCCTCTAAAGAACTTAAAATGCAAGCAAAAGAATCACTCAGAGGACGATGGAAAGAAGCAGTAATGTTGAATTTGGTACCATCAATCATTCAAATGATTTCAATGTTCTTTCTTACTATAATAATAGTGGTGTTTGGATTATTTATTGTCACGACGGCAAGTGACCAATCAAATTATTCAAAAATAGCGGGAGACGACTATGATAGTATTCAACATGAATATACATGGGAGGAAGATTTCGATGATGAATCACCTGCTTCAGACGTAGTAGCGGCAATTGCTTCAGTAGGATCTGCTCCATTAGCAGGACCTATATTTAGTTTTGTTATAACATTTTTAACAATTGGTATTTCATTTACTTTTTTAGATGTCATAAGGCGTGGAAAATCACAAGATATGTCGTTTAAAGAATCGTTTAGATTATTTAATGGAAATGATTTTGTTCCAGTATTATTGATTAATATTTTGACATATGTTTTCCAATACTTGTGGACTTTATTATTTATTATTCCAGGTATTGTAAAAGGATATTCTTATTCACAAGCAAACTTTATTTATAAAGATTTATCTTCATCTCGTGATACAAGGAGTATGGGCGCTACAAGTTTTATAACTGAAAGTCGTGAATTAATGGATGGGCATAAAGGTCGATTATTTTGGTTAGATATTAGTTTTATTGGGTGGTATTTTGTGGGAATGCTAACAATGGGAATAGGATTATTATGGATTAATCCATATATTAATGCGACGAAAGCAGCGTTCTATGATGATTTATCTAAAGGAAAATTTTTAGAAGAAGAAGTAATGGAAGAAGATGAAATTTGGACAAGTTTTTAAAGAATGAGATGATTCTCATTCTTTTTTTATTATATTGATACCTTAAAGTCAGATGAATTTAATGCATAAGTCGTATGATGAATGGCATACCAATTATCCCGAATTGGTTTTTGAATTCTATTTATAAGTAAAATAGAATCATTTACAACCTTCATTTCCACTAGAGCGACGGCTTTGGTGGTTTTTTTGTGTCTTCGTGGTATAATTGATACGAACGTATATTCTTTTTTTGGAGGTTAGTTTATGTCAAATGGGTTAAGGTTTCCGTTAATCAATGATTTATCTCGGAAAATTATTCATATTGATATGGATGCTTTTTATGCTTCTATAGAAGAAAGAGATAATCCTAGTCTAAAAGGTAAGCCGTTAGTCATTGCCAAACACCCTAATGATACAAATGGACGCGGAGTTGTCACTACAGCGAATTATGAAGCAAGAAAATACGGTATTCATTCAGCTATGAGCGCAAAAAAAGCATATGAACTATGTCCACATGCCGTGTTTGTTTCAGGAAATCGGGAATATTATGCTGAAGTTTCTAAACAAATTCATGAAGTTTTTAGAGAGTACACTGATGTAGTTGAACCCCTTTCTCTTGATGAGGCTTACCTTGACGTAACGCTTAATAAACAAGATATTAAAAGTGCAATAAAAATAGCCCGACTTATTCAATCTAAAATTTATGAGAAAGT